>Ga0172377_10004650_pt1 | contig 14101 bp, 14 predicted proteins | sample Pumphouse3metaG_FD_119749 | JGI IMG/M metagenome (GOLD analysis project Ga0172377, IMG submission 119749) | Leachate microbial communities from a municipal landfill in Southern Ontario, Canada - Pumphouse #3 metaG | ecosystem: Engineered > Solid waste > Landfill > Unclassified | place: Canada... | reverse complement strand
GAAACGAAATGGTTTACCATCACCAATAGTCATAAACAAGGATAATGCAGTATAGTTACAGGCATGGAACACCTAAAAAGACGATGCGGTGTGCTGATGCACCCAACCTCACTTCCTTCCGTGTATGGAATAGGAAGCCTAGATGATGAAGCTCTTGCCTTCATCGACTTGCTTAAGCAAGCTAAGGTAACACTTTGGCAAATACTTCCGCTTGGCCCTACCGGTTACGGAGATTCTCCCTATGCTGCGCGTTCAACGTTTGCGGGAAACGAACTGCTCATTGACCTGAAAAGCCTAGCCTACGACGGCTATCTGGAAGTTGAAGATGTCTTGTACCATCCTCAGTTCTCTACTGATCGCATCGATTATAATCAGGTGCGCACCTTTAAAGAACCCCTGCTGGATAAAGCCGCCGACACCTTTCTGGTACATGCAGAAAGTGAAGTTCGTGCCCGGTTTGATGCATTTTGCTCAAGCAACAGCTGGTGGTTGGATGATTATGCTCTCTACCAGGTGCTTTGCAAAGTCTACAATGACTCCCGATGGCATACAATCTGGCCAAGGGAATTGCGTTTGCGTGTTCCCCAAGCCCTTGCTCAGGCCCAAAAAACCTATGGTTCTGACATCCAGAGAATCAAAGTACAACAATTCTTCTTTTTTACCCAATATGAAAAAGTAAAGACGTATGCCAACCAAAACGGTGTACAGATCATCGGCGACATTCCCATTTTTGTAGCACCCGATAGTGTTGATGCCTGGGCAAACCGTCACCTTTTCAAAATGGATGAAGAAGGAGTGCAAACGGCCTCGAGTGGCGTCCCTCCGGATGCTTTCTCTGCTGACGGACAACTCTGGGGAAACCCGGTTTATAACTGGACAGAGCATGAAAAAGAAGGTTTTTCCTGGTGGATTCGGCGTATCGAGCAGACACTCAAAGTTTGTGACATCATTCGTATTGACCACTTCAGGGGCTTTGCTGCTTACTGGGAAGTTCCCCAAGGTGAAAATACAGCCATCAAAGGATCCTGGGTCCCCTCACCTGGTGCCAAATTACTCTCTGCACTAAAGGCCGCACTTGGAGAGGATATACCGCTCATTGCTGAAGATTTAGGGGTCATCACCCCCGATGTGGAAGCATTGCGGGATACAAACAACCTGCCTGGGATGAAAATCCTACAGTTCGCTTTTGGCCTTACCAAAGGCAAACTTGATACCACCAATGCATATCTTCCCCATAACTGCCAGTACAACAGCATCATCTACACCGGCACGCATGACAATAACACCACCCGTGGCTGGTATGACACCCTTGACGCTGAAACCAAGGACAAAGTCAGACGATATCTTGAATCGCCTGATGACCAGGTGGTTTGGCAGATGATCCGGCTGATGATGCTCTCTTCCTCAAAGGATGCGATTTTGCCTATGCAGGACTTGCTGGAGCTTGGTTCTGATGCACGCATGAATGTGCCATCAACCTGTGGGCAAAGCAACTGGAGCTGGCGTCTTGCGACACTTGATATCGAAGGATGGAGAATCGACAGACTCAGGGGATTGATAGAAATATATGGAAGGGAAGGGAACTAAACCTGTTCGATGAGATACGAGAGTAACTCTTCCAGATTCGTGTCGCTACATTGGTTTTTTGCTGCTTGGAGGGCTGCTTGTTCATATACAAGCCCCTCCAGACTTTTTTCAATGCGTGGGACCAGACTGGTATCCAGACTATCGGTGAACAGCTTTGCTTCTTGGATTCTTGCATTCTGCACATCAAGATGGAGTGTTGCCTCGCCCCAACTGAACCTGTTCTTGATGGTATGCGTGAACTTTGGAGTCTTCTCGAGGATTCGATCACGATCTCCAAACAGATGATAATTTTCCTGTGCCTCTGCAAAGGAAGTGAAATCGATTTCTGTTATGGGAGTAGGACCATACACCTGGCAAAAGGTATCTATCAAAGCCTGCTGTATCACCTCAGGGGTGATGTCCTTTTTGGCTTCACTGAGGTTACCTACTCTGGAGGCTACGGAACGTACTGCTTTGGAAGCCAGTTTTGTGGAGCTGGGAGTAAGATAGTTGCCCATGACACTCAAATCACTTGTGATCAGCAAGGTGCCATGATGGCAAAACTTTGTGGTGGTGGTCTGGAACGCATTCCCGGAAATTTTCTTTCCATTGAAAAGAATATCGTTGCGTCCAGAGATCTCACACTCAATGCCCAGACTACGGAGGGCATCCAGAAGGAATGCGAAATTCTCTTCTTTGGTTGACGTTTCTTTCTTACCGATCAACGTGAAACAGAGATTGCCGCGGTCATGGTATACCGCACCCCCTCCGCTTTGTCTGCGAACCAGTTGTACCCCTTGCTCCTCCATGACGGAGAGATTGCATTCGCTGAAGGGATTCTGATATCTTCCGATTACAATACAGGGGTCGTTCGCCCACAAAAAAAGAATGTGGTCATAATCCTGGGTGAGCAGATACGCTTCTCCTGCCAGATTCGCAGCACAGTTGTGGGTCTTTGCAATGTAGATGGCGTTGTTCATGAAGATACTCTATCCCCCAACAAGGGCACTATGCTATACTTTCGCCCATGAATATCATTCTTTTCAATGAATTGAAAGCCGAAAATTTCCTACCTTTTTCTGACTTTCGAGGTGAACATATACAAAAAGTCCTTCGTCTTGCTGTAGGCGATCAGTTTTCGGCAGGGGTCATCAACGCAAAAAAAGGAAAAGCCGTTATCCTGTCAATTGAAGCAGATGGGTACCGTTTCAGCTATGAAGAGAGCCCAGCTCCCCTTGTCCCTCTGTATCCTGTCACCTTGTTGGTTGCTCAAGTGAGACCTATCTGTATGCGACGTATCCTTCGCGAAGCTGTCAGTCTGGGAGTCAAACAGATCATACTCACAGGAGCCGACACCACCGAGAAATCATATGGCAATGCGAATCTCTATAAGAATGGGGAGTACCATTCCATACTCTTGGATGGAGCGATGCAAAGCGGAGAGACTGGGGTCAGTGAAGTTTTATTTGCCCGTTCCCTTGACCATGCCATGCATCTTCTGGAAGAAAAGAATACCCGGATCCTATTGGATAATGTGGTGGAGAGCAAACCGCTTTCCCTGTTTGAATTACCTCTTTCTCCTGTGGTGTTGGCAATTGGGCCTGAACGGGGATTCAGTGACCGTGAACGGTCGGTCATGCAGGCTTCGGGTTTCATTTCTGCTACCTTGGGAAGCCGAATTTTGAGAACTGAAACTGCTTGCTCTGCAGGAGTAGCCGTTTTGCTGGGGCGTATGCACTTGCTTTAGATGGGCTATCTTTGCATAATGTTTCCGATAGGAGTGTACCCATGGCCCATTGTATCGTCCCTGCTGCTGAAGAGATTCTGGATAAGGAATTCCCTGTCCTTGATCATGGTTTTGTTCGTCTCGTCGATTATCTTGGAAGTGATGAACGTATTGTCCAGAGTGCCCGAGTTTCCTATGGCAGTGGTACCAAAACGTATCGACAGGACAAAGGTCTGATCACCTACCTTCTCCGTAACGACCACACCTCTCCCTTCGAACAGGTCAACTTCACCTTCCATGTGCGGATGCCCATATTTGTCGCCCGCCAATGGATTCGTCACCGAACAGGCAGAGTGAATGAGATCAGCGGTCGCTACAGTGTCATGAGTGACGAATGCTATCGCCCTGATCCTGAACACATCAACATGCAGAGCGATGACAACAAGCAAGGGAGGAAGATGGAATCCGTCGACCCTTCAGTAGCACAAGAAGTGCTCGCTTTGCTTGAGCAGGACCAGAAAAGAAGCTACGAAAACTATCAGAAACTGCTCGATATGGGAATTGCCAGAGAGTTGGCTCGTGTAGATCTTCCCTTGAGTCTCTATACCGAATGGTATTGGCAGATGGATCTTCATAACCTCTTCCATTTCTTGCAACTCAGATTGGATCCTCATGCTCAGTATGAAATCCGTGTCTATGCCCAGACAATTCTTGAAATGGTCAGAAAAGTCTGTCCCATTGCAACAGAGGCTTTTGAAGAACACAAGGTTGGGTCCACCACTTTCAGCAACAGCGAAATGCAGGCTCTCAAAGAGATGCTCACGGGAAAAGAAAACCCCTTGACTGGTAGGGCCAAGGAGTTGTTTGATTCCAAGCTCAACTGATTTTCCGTAAGGCTTTTCGCTTCTCCCTTGTTTCCTTTTTCGTTAGGGGAGGAGGTGGAAGCAATGGCCTTTGGACTAATAATTCTGGATGGTCGAGCAATTCTTGAAAGAGTTTGATGGATTTGGTGAAATAGAAACCATCGGTTATTCGTTCATCAACCGTGAATCCTACCTCCATGGAATCAGTATAGACGATGGTATCACCAACCCTACGGCGTGTTCTGCGCAACAATCCCATGGTGGCGAATAAGCTGGTGGTGCCCCATTCATATAGATGGTGATGGGGACTTCCCCCGCCAAGACCAATGCTTCCCATATTGCTGATGAAAATAGTTGTATGCAGGCCATCTGCATCTCTGAGGGCTTTTGGAGCCTTTCCGTGTCTGTCCAAGGTTCGTGCAGTAAGCACCACCAGTTTGATGAACCATTGGGGGAAGTGCAAAAAGAAAAGAATCGCCTTGTCGGTGAAGTTTTCATTGTCTGGCTTTCGTTCTGTCATGATGGCCTTATTGATGATGGAAGCCATCTCATCCAAAGTCATTTCAGGGGAAAAGAGTAGAGGCATGCTGTGCTCAGGGGCATCATCAGTATAGTCTTCCTTCACGACAAAATTCACTGACAATTCATTTCGCTGCCAACTCTGATGGTTTGCAATGAAACGGTTCAACTCGGGCCTAAGCGCTATGGTCCGCAGAAGGGCTGCGATGAAAACCTCAAAAACACGATAGCTCCGCCCATCCGGTGCCTTATGTTCTTTGATGAACTTCAGGGTATTGGTGAAATCAAAAACCATGCTTTGGTAGACCAATGAATCACACCGTTTCGGCATGATGAAGGGGAAAATCTGTTTATAGGCGGGCATGTCATATATTTTGATAGCATCGTTGCGTCTGCTCATGGAACTTCCTTTTTTTGTCTTTTTGAGTGTACTCCCACTCTGCAATATGAACAAGGTGAATTTGTCAGAATGCTGAGTATGTCACGTTCTCCGAAATTGTTGGATGCGTGTTTGATACGCCAGTTTCATCGCTGCCTCAAAGCTCTTGTCGTTGAGGTAGCTGTAGCCAAAAGTCGGCTGCCAGAGCGATGGGTCCTCCATGCAGAGATAGAAGAAGGGCCCGTTGTCTTTCCAATTGTTGGGAAAAAGAGAATAGGCGTAGGAGAACAACTCCTGTTTGACTGAAAGCGGGTAGGAAAATTTGCCGGCGGCACTACTCAATTCCATATCTAGGATCCTACTCTCACGTTTCTGGCTTCTCATCTCTTTCAGCACGGCCTTGGTGAAGGTGAGGGTGCCTAACGAGAACATGACCAACTCTTCAGGTTTGAAGAGGGAGGTCACCGCCTCGATCACTTGCTTGTATTCTTCTTTCCAAGATGAAAAATAGACCATGGGATGGAGATGGAATCCCACCGGAATACCTCTGTCTGCAGCCTTTCTTGCAGCTTGTAGCCGTTGATCCAAAGTGGCTGTGAGGTGTTCTTCTTTTTCAATGATGGTAGGTGCATTGATCGAGTAGGTGGCGACGATGTTTTTTGGGAGTTCCATTTCCATCCAATCGGAACGATGGCTCTTGGTTTTCAGTTCTATGATAGTGTCGGGATAGCGATTGGCTAGGACGATGAGCGCATCGAGGGTCCCATAGTCATTGCCCCAAAGCAGAGAATCGCTGCTTTGACCTGTTCCTATATGCCAGGTGTCTTTCTCAAGTTGCAATACTTCCAACCTTTGTTTCAGGTTCTCCACCACTTGGATTTCATGGCTATGGTAAAACGATTGGATTGAACAGTAGGAACATCCAAAGGCACATTGGAAGACTGCATCCAGAGTTTTTAAATTACAACACCGTGTTTTTTCGCCCTCTACAGGACAAGGGCAGCGTCCCATGATCTTGTCTTTGGTGACAATCATGCTTTTGTACTTGTCCATCAAACGTTCTGCTGGGAAAAAATCCTCATAGTCGGTTGGTTTTTTCCGTTCTTGTTCCACCTTGAAAAGAAGGTTGTTCATCAGTTGCTTGGAGCGTTGTCGTCCTTGCAGTTTGATGTCGGATGATGCATCCATCCAGGCAGAGAGTGGTCCTTTCTTCCATTGGATGAGGTCACAAGCTGTTTCTATGAGCTGCCGCTGTTCCTGAAAACTGAAATGATACATTTGGTCCAGCTGAAGTATATAATCCTGTTCTTCTTGAGGCAGAGTAGTGAAAAGTGGATGTTCCATGACCATCATTCTACAGGTTGCCGATTGCCAAAACAAGTTCATATGACTATTCTTCTGATATGAAGAACGAGGAAGAGAAACTCTATGGCACAGTATCTGAGGTAGAGAGCTTCGGGTCGGAAGCCCGTGAAGCGCTACCACCGGCAGAACAGGCAAAAGGGCTTCCCCATCTCAGTGGTGTTTATTTGATGAAAGATGCTTCGGACACCATCATTTATGTGGGAAAGGCCAAGGACCTCCAAAAACGGGTGACCAGCTACTTTCTTTCCAATCGGAGTGCCAAGACAGCTGCATTGGTAAAGAAAATCGTTCGTATCGAACACATCATCACCGGAAACGAGTATGAAGCCTTGGTCCTGGAAAACAACCTGATCAAGAAGTACTCTCCCCACTACAATATTTCCCTCAAGGATGGCAAAAGCTATCCGATGATCCGCATAACAAACGAACCTTTCCCAAAAGTGTTCAAGACTAGGAGAATCATCAACGATGGGTCGAAATACTATGGACCCTTTCCCGATGCGGGCAAGTTGGAGATGTATCTCGAACTCATTGAAAAACTCTTTCCCCTCCGTCGGTGTGGCATACCTTTGCGCAAACGTGATAAACCCTGCCTATACTACCATATAGGATTATGTAGTGGACCCTGTGCCGGATTAGTCACTGAACAAGAGTACGCTGTCTCGATACATGCCATTCAAAGCCTATTGGAAGGCAATACGGAATCCTTGGTGAAGCAGCTTACTGAAGAAATGATGAAAGCAAGCAAGGCGCTCAATTTTGAAGAAGCCGTTATCAAACGTGATCAGATAGATGCCATCAAAACCATTGCCATGGAACAACAGGTTCAGGACTTTGTGCAGGAAAGTCGAGATTATGCCGCCATTGAGATGCGAGGTCCGCTGTGCACCATCTCCTTGATGCAGATGCGCGACGGCAATCTCATTGGACGTGCCCTGTATCGTGCAGAAACGTTGGGGGAAGAGACCGAGACCTTGCTCAATTTTCTGGTCCAGTACTATGGTGATGGTCTTAAATTGCCCCAATTCCTCTATGTCTCACATGAAATCGATGTTGAGCTCATCCGCCGTTACTTCGCCGATCAATTGGGAGGCAAACTTGAGGTGAGCATCCCAATCGAAGGAAAGTACTTCAGAATCCTCAGAATGGCCAGAGAGAATGCATCCAGGGATGTCGAGAAGCGGCTCAAGAGCCGAGATAACTCACAGGCTTTGGAGTTGCTTGCCCAAGAGCTCGGACTCAATAGTCCCCCCACACTCATCGAGGGTTTTGATATCGCACAACTTTCTGGAAAGTATACGGTCGCTTCTTTGATTTCCTTTAGAAACGGAAATCCTGACAAGCCAAACTACCGTCGATATAACATCAAGAGCCTACAAGGAAAGATTGATGACTATGAGTCCATGAGGGAAGCGGTTGCAAGGCGTTATACCAAGATCCTCAACGAGCATTTGGAACGACCGGGACTGCTTGTCATTGATGGAGGAAAAGGTCAGGTTCATGCGGTTCGTGAGATATTGGATGATTTGGGGATGTTCGATATTCCTGTCATTGGATTAGCCAAGGATGTGGAAGAAATAGTCTTTGATGACAACCGTCCTTCCTTATTGCTTCCAGAACACAGTGAAGCCTTGCGTCTGGTCATTGCTGTACGTGATGAGTGCCATCGGTTTGCAACCAGTGCAAACCAAGCAGCTCGAAGCCGTGAAGCTTCTTTCAAGTTGTTGGAGTCAGTGGAAGGAATCGGGAAAGTCCGCAGCCAGGAGCTTATGAAGCGGTTTGGCAGTCTTGAAGTCCTATTGAGCAAGAGTGACGAAGAACTCGCAAAGGAAGGGAACCTTCCCCTTCCTGTAGCTCGTCGTTTGCTCAAGACCCTCAACCTCTAGAACGAGGCAAAGGGGATGGAGCGCATGGAGCCACCTTTTCGTACGATGATGCGATAGAGCATCTTTTCCAGCATCAAGGGGACCATCTCACTTCCTGATTCCTTGACTGCGAGATCAGTATCGGCTATGACGGTGATGATTGCCCTACACTGGTCAAGATCGTAATTTGCGACAGCATTATGATAGGTGGTTTTGTCTCTGGGGTTTCTTATTGCAGAGGCTTTCCCAAGTACTTTCGCCCCGTTGAAGGCCTCATACTCACTTGCCCCTTTTTCCCGTTGTTCCTGAATGGAGAGCAGGCGTCTGAATTGCCAAAGCAATCCTGAGACCAAAAGGATTCCTGCAGAACTATCCCCACTACCCAAAATCACATGCACCATATCGAGGCTCTGTTTGAGTTCGCCTTTGGCTATCGCAGGAAAGAGGGTGAAGGCATCTTCCTCTCTACTGTGGTGGATGTAGGTCTGTATATCCTCTTCAGTGATGGGTCGGGTCTTTTCTCCAGTCTGCCAAAAGAGCGTCAATTGGCTGCAGATGGTTCTCAGTTCCTGCGTGTTGTTTTCTACCAGCTCCAATAAAAGGTCCACACCATCAGAGGTGATGGAGAGTCCGAATCTTCTGAAATAGGTTCTGACCCAATCCGCTTTTTGGTTGTCAAACAATTCATAGAAAATCTTGGTGTTTTCCTTGGGTACAGCCTTCATGATTTTTGGTGCGATGGAGTTCTCCGCAGAGATGATGACCAAGGTTGCTGTATCGGTTGGATGAGATAAGTAGTCAGCAATAGCACCACTTAGGGATGCATTCATGAGTTCAGCCTGACTGAGAATGACTAAACGGTGTTCTGAAAACAAGGAGTTGTTGTTCAATGCCGCAAAAATCTCACCATTCTCTGTTTCGAATGGGTAGAATCGGTGCATCTCCAATTCCGAACCGACCTGTTTTCTCAGATCGTTCCGTATTTCCTTGAGCTTCAGCTCTTTTTCCCCGGTTTCAGGACCGAGGAGCAAATAAGCGGTATTGGTCATGCGTAGTTTCGAATGATGAGATGCAACTTGCCGTGGATTCTACAGGAACGAGTGATGATTGATCCTAAGGTGGCATTTGCAGGTCTTAACTCGATATTACCATTGGAAGGGTAGTATCCCTTGAGGGTAATTCCAGATTCCTCATCGCCCACAGAAGCTGCTACGATATCACCTGTATCGGCAACCTCACACTTTTTCAGTATGGCGATATCTCCATCAAGAATTCCTTCTTCGATCATGCTGTCTCCCCGAATCTTCAGGGCGAAATACACATTGTGGGTGTTTCTCAGAAGTGAAGAGGGTAGCTTGAGCAAATAATCAGTATTCTCTTCACTCATCAAGGGTGTACCGGCGGCGATGGTACCTAGGACAGGGACGGAAATCAACTCTTCACGAGGGTAATACTCTTCGGTAATAACCTCAATGGAACGGGAAATACCATCGGTGGTTTTGATGATACCCTTGGTTTCCAAAGCCTTGAGATGGTCATGAGCAGCTTTTACTGAAAAATTAAAATATTCAGCAGTATCCCTGACTGAGGGGGAATAGTTGTTTTTCTTGATAAATTCTTTAATAAAAGAAGCAACATCCTTCTGACGTTGGGTGAGTTCTCGCATTACTTACTCCTCGAAACGGTTCTGAAACAGAATCTGGATGGCTTCAGCCATCTCTTGTTCATCAGGACCGTCGCAGATCATGGTGAGTGTACTCTGGTAGGTTGCACCTAGGGTAATGATGCCCATGATGGACTTACCGTTGATCTTCATGGTGTCTTTTTCCAGAAACAGTTCACTTTTAAACTTATTCGCAACCTTTACAATATTGGCGGCAGGTCTGGCATGAATGCCAGCACGATTGCATACGGTCAACTCTTTTGAAACCATCAAAGCATCTCCTCGTTGATGTAGTACATTTTTCTTGCAGATTCACTTTCCAACCATTTGAGGACACTTTGGTCAAACTCTTTGGCAGAGTAATATCCGAGTTTTTTCAGACGTTCGTTACGTGCTGCAGTCTCTATGATGACAGGAATGTTTCTTCCAGGTTTTACAGGTATCACCACCATGGGTATTGAGATTCCCAAATAGGTGTCATGGAGGCTGTTCTCTCCTACACGGTCGTAGTTTTTCTCGGCATCCCATTGTTCGAGGTGGATGGAAAGCTGAACTTGCTTTCGGTCACGGATGGCTCCTACGCCAAACAGATTTGCCAAATTCAGAATGCCCAGTCCCCGAATCTCCATATGGTGGGCCAGAAGGGGATTCTCTCCACTTCCAATCAGATAATTGTCGCTGATGTTTCTCAGCTTGACGGTATCATCGCTGATAAGTCGGTGGCCGCGTTCAATGAGTTCCAGTGCTGTTTCGCTCTTTCCCACTCCGCTTTCACCGGTGATCAGTACTCCTATTCCATATACCTCGACAAGTACACCATGTATGGTTTGTGTCGGGGCGAAGACCTCGTCAAGTGTCTGATACAGACGTCTTGAGAAGTCTGAAGAAATCAAATTGGTTCGTAGAATTGCAGTTCCCGATGCTTCTGATATTTCGGTGAACCGATCACTCGGATTACCATCGTCACAAAAGACACAACAGGGGATGTCATAGCTGAAGAGCTTTTCAATGTTTGCATAATTATGTTCAGCTTCCAGTTTTTCAAGATATACTTGTTCTCCACGACCGAAGACCTGGATGCTGTTATTGCTGAATTCATCAAAAAAACCACTGAGGGGAAGACCTGGTCGGCTAATTTTGCTGGTGGTTATTTTTCTGGAAAGTCCAGTTCTACCTGCAATGCAACTCAAACTGAGGTGGTTGTGTTCCTTTAAATCTAGATCCAGTAGGTCTAGAACGGTGAATTCTGACATCGCAAACTCCTTAGGGAAACACCCGTCTCTGTATGCTAATTACTATACAATTGTTACTTTTGTTTCGCAACCCCTGAAAACCAAGAGTTAGGTTGTTTGCTCGATTGCATAAAAAAACACAACATAGATGAAGGGAACGTTTTTCTAGAGCATATGCAGGCCAACAAAGAGATTGCCTTTAATTCTTATGGTTTTGATGTAATGAATTGAGCTTTCTTGCTTCCTACCTGCATCATTTGTCCATTGACGGATTGCATCCGAGGCCTTATCTTTGAAGTAGGACCATAGTCAAAGGAGGGCTTATGAATTTGACAATCAGAGGCATCCGTTACAACCCAAGTGACGAGACACGTGAATTCCTAGACAAAAAGCTGCAGAAATTACAGTTTGCTGAAGGATACCTTCACGATTTGGACATCGTCATCACGCGAGAGACCTTAGGACAAGGGTATCATTTGGATGCCAAACTCCATTTCTCATGGGGAACGATCAAAATGGTCAGCTACGATTGCTACGAGTTGTATGAGGGCATTGAGCTGATTACAGACAAAATCGAAGCAACTGCCCGAAAGGAGAAAAGTAAAATCAAAGAACATTGATGTATGTTTCAATACTGTAGAGGGGCGCGAAAGCGCCCCTTTCCTATTGTTCAAAAGATTAAGAAGAAACTAGTTTGTCCCTCTGATGAACGATGGGTCGATATTCAATTCATTGCGGTATTTTGCCACGGTTCGTCTAGCTACGCTGATCCCACGTTCCTTGAGCAAGTCAGATAACTTCTGGTCTGAAAGAGCTTTTTCGCCTTGATGTTCAACAAGTATCTGATGTATGACCTCTTTGGCTGCATTCTTTGATACTTCTCCTCCCTCTTCTCCCACGGCATTGCTGAACAACTTCTTGACAGGAATGATGCCCCAGTCTGTATCAATCCACTTTGCAGTGGATATGCGACTGATGGTGGTCTCATGTACTCCTATCTTGTCGGCAACGGTTTTTTGGGTGAGTGGTTTCAAGAACTGGGGACCTGAAAGGAAAAATTCCTTTTGGTATTCTGCAAGCACTTGTCCCACTTTATAGAGTGTTTGGTTTCGGATTTGCACTTGGAAAATCAAAGAATTGGCGTTCTTGATCTGTTGCTGGATGTACGCATGGGCTTGTTTTGCTTCTTCGCTCTCTCCCATCTCTTGGGCAAGTGCTTCGAAATCACTGTTTATATGGATGTCGGGTAACGATGAGTTGTTCATCTGCAACACAAGTTCTCCCTCTATCTGCTTGATGGACATGTCCGGAATGACAAATTGTTCAGGACCACTGGCAAACCCTTGTCCTGGGTAGGGTGTGAGGGTCTTCAAGAATGCATACAGGGCATCCAACTCTTCAATGTCTATTCCAAGGTTTTTTGCCACTTGGGTTTGTTTGTTGGCACGCATGAGTTCCAGGTTCTCATTGACCAACGCTTTGAAGATTTCAAGCTCCTCTCCTGATACTTTTCTTGCCTTTGCTTGGAGGATCAACGATTCCCTCCAATCCTTGGCGCCTACTCCCGCAGGGTCGAAGCCTTGGATGATGGCAAGCATTTTCTCCAGAAGGGGCAGTTGGTTTTTTGTAAGGAGATCCTCAGGGTTGAGCCTGAAAAAACCGTTGGAATCGAGGTTGGTGATCAGAATCATACCAACTTCATGTTCTTCTTCTGTGAGTTTTTCCAAACCTAGCTGGATAAGCAAGTGATCTTGAAGTGTTTCTTCCTCTCCAAGGGCATTTTCCAAAAATTTTTGCTGGCGGTCAGAAGCTTCAGAGTCGTACCCTCCTTGGTCGCTTCCATAACTTGCTGAGTCAGTATATGTATCTTCACTCTTCTTGGATTCTTTCAAACGTTTTGTTTCGGCAAAGCTTTCATAGGAAATTTCTGCTGTACTGGGGATTTCAAGTGCTGGGTTGGATTCAATCTCTGCTTTGATTTTCTGTTGCAGTTCAGCTAATGGCAGAGCCATCAGTTCAAAGGATTGAAGCAGTTGGGGGCTGAGTTTTAACTGTTGTTTTTGTGATAATGATAGAGATGGCCCGAAATTCATTCTTTTTCCTCCCCGAACTCTTCTCCGAAGTAAATCTCCCTGGCTATTTGGTTGGACAACAGTTCTTCTTTGCCTCCTGACACCAAAATGGTTCCAGCATTGATGATGTACGAGCAGGAAGTGATGGAGAGCGTATCGCGTACATTGTGGTCGGTCAGTAAGATTCCAATACCCTTGGATGCCAAGGTCCTGATCAGTTGTTTGATCTCATAGACGGCCTTGGGATCTATGCCCGCAAAAGGTTCGTCGAGAAGTAAGAATCGAGGACGGCAGCCAAGGGCCCTTGCGATTTCCGTTCTTCTTCTCTCTCCTCCGCTTAAGGTGTATCCCCTTTGTTTACGGAGATGCTCGATGCCGAATTCATCCAGCAACTCCTCAACCAATTGGTCCTGTTCGAATTTGTTCAATTCAGAGCGGGTTTGGACAACCAGACGGATATTGTCCTCAACGCTGAGTTTTCTGAAGATTGAAGGTTCTTGAGGAAGATAGGAGAGCCCTTTTTGGGATCGTACATACATGGGAAGGTTGGTTATATCTTCTCCATTGAGTAGGATCCTTCCTCGTTTTGCTTTCAAAAAACCAACGATCATATAAAAAGTTGTGGTTTTTCCAGCACCATTGGGACCCAACAAACCGATGACTTGTCCTTCTTCCATAGAAAAGGAGATATCTTTGACGACTTCCTTTTTTCCATAGGATTTAGCCAGATGTTCAATTTCCAGAATGCTTTTATAGTGTTCAGCCATGGATGGTCCCCTTGATGGATCCATCCATCTTGATCTCTTCTGTCTGTAGGTTCACATTGATGGTCTGGGCTTCGTACGTATCGG
>Ga0172377_10004648_pt1 | contig 14102 bp, 13 predicted proteins | sample Pumphouse3metaG_FD_119749 | JGI IMG/M metagenome (GOLD analysis project Ga0172377, IMG submission 119749) | Leachate microbial communities from a municipal landfill in Southern Ontario, Canada - Pumphouse #3 metaG | ecosystem: Engineered > Solid waste > Landfill > Unclassified | place: Canada... | reverse complement strand
GCTAATTCGGGGTAACCGGTTTGATCATCAATCAATTTTGCATATAATAAATCAACGACGATAATCATTCGTTTTGGGCTAGTCCAAAAGTGGGGATCTAACCCGAGTTCGGCCTCACCTGTTTCATCTTCATCATCGTCTTCATGAGAGTGATGAGCGATGCCTTCAATTAATAATGAGTTTACTCCTTCGACATCAAACTCATCTTCTAATTTGACAAGTGTCACGTTTTCATCGTCAAAGATGGTGCTAATCTGATTATCGATATAAGTGTCAAAGTAGGCTCCGATATAAAATAGATACTTTGCTTCGGTCATAGCGATGATTTGTTTGGGCGACCAATCAATCGATTCATTGTGAGACGTTACTCCGGGAACCATACCACAAGTGAGATCAGTATCGATGAGCAATGAATCAACAAGGTATTCCAAGGGATAAACCGTGGCATAAATATCATAACTGACAACATCATTGGTGCAGGCCAACAAGGAGAAAAGCCAAATATTGGATAAAATCAGCGCTGCGATTTTTTTAATCAAGAGACATCACACCTTTTCATGCATACATCAGTAATATTATAGCGGAGGAACCAAGTTTTCGCAATCAAATCCCCTAAATCTCAATGTTTTTTGTTTCCGCAACAACTTCAAACATTTTTTCCGCATCGACTTTTTTTGTTAAGTCGGCAATCAATAATACCCGAATTACTAAGGTTTTAGTACCATAGACAATTTTGATGTAATCGTCAACTTTGACTTCGCTGCAGGGCTTTGCCAAGTGATCGTTAATGAACACCCGTTCATGAGCGGCAATCTCTTTGGCAACACTTCGTCTTTTGAACAGACGCGACACTTTCAAAAATTTATCAAGACGCAAAAGTACCACCTCATTTTTAAGAACAAGGGATACGGCTCGTATCCCTTGAATGGTTTATGCTTTTTTATCTGGATCAGTAACGGGAGAAATAATTTCCGCATCAGCGGGTTTTGAAGGGGTAATAACTGGTTCGTTTGGATTATCGGCTATAGCGGGATTACTAACAAGAATATCATCCCAACGTGACAAACGACCGGTTTTGACAATTTCGTCGATGTCTTGTTTCGTTAACGTTTCGACTTCTAGTAAGTAGTGAGCGATTTTTCTTAAGAGATCTTCATTGGCTCGAATCAAGATTTTAGCTTTTTCGTAGCATTCATGAATAATATTCCGGACCTCTTTGTCAATTTCTGTGGCAATGTTTTCGGAAAAGTTTTTGTCCTTCCCGTAGTCGCGACCTAAGAAAACGGGACCGGTATTCCGTTCATAAGTAACCGGACCGAGATTTTCGGACATTCCGTATTCGGTAATCATTGCCCGAGCAATTGCCGTGGCTTTTTGTAAATCATTATGGGCTCCGGTGGAAATTTCCGAGAAGATGATTTCTTCGGCGACCCGACCGCCAAGCAATCCGGTAATTACTTCTAGTAAACCTTGACGCGTTTGTAAGAAGGCTTGTTCCTCCTCGGGGAGCATCAAGTTGTATCCGCCGGCTTGGCCTCTAGGGATAATGGTTACTTTTTGAACGATATTGGCGTTTTGCAGTTTTATGCCGACAACGGCGTGTCCAGCTTCGTGGAAGGCGATGAATTGACGTTCTTTTTTGGAGAAGACACGGGATTTCTTTGCCGGCCCCATCAATACGCGGTCAACAGCTTCATCAATGTGGTATAGTTCGATTTGCTTCTTATTTTCCCGTGCTGCGAGAAGGGCGGCTTCATTCATCAAATTCTCTAAATCGGCTCCAGTGAATCCAGGAGTGCGATGAGCTATTTCTTCGAATGTAATATTAGGATTGATTTTTTTGTGACGAGAATGGACTTTTAAAATCTCGGTACGGCCTTTAATATCGGGAACACCGACATATATTTGGCGATCAAAGCGTCCCGGACGTAAAAGAGCGGGATCAAGAATATCGGCACGATTAGTAGCGGCAAGAATAATGACGCCCGAATTGTGTCCGAAGCCATCCATTTCCACCAGTAATTGGTTTAAAGTTTGTTCGCGTTCGTCATGTCCACCGCCGAGACCGGTGCCTCTTTGTCGACCGACGGCATCGATTTCGTCGATAAACAAGATACAAGGCGCATTTTGTTTCGCGGTTTTAAACATGTCGCGAACCCGGCTGGCACCGACACCGACGAACATTTCCAAGAAATCAGAGCCGGAAACAAAATAGAAAGGAACATTGGCTTCGCCGGCAACAGCGCGGGCGATTAAAGTTTTACCGGTTCCTGGGGGGCCAACGAGAATAACCCCTTTGGGGATTCTTGCGCCCAGTTCCATATACTTTTTCGGGGTTTTGAGGAAATCAATAATTTCCTGTAACTCTTCTTTTTCTTCATCAGCGCCGGCCACATCATTAAATGTCGTTTTTTGGTTTTTCGAAACCCGAGCACGGCTTTTTCCGAAATCAAAAGCTTGTTTATTGGCGTTAGTATTTCCACGCATCATATATACGAGCAGAACAATTACTCCGATTACTAAAACAATGGGGAACAGGATGCTTAACCAATCATATGTTGAGCCCGGGGTATGAAGGTAGGTGACATTATTTGTCGTATCCAAATCACTGTTTAAACCTTCAATAAGGGAGGTGATGCGGTTTAAATCATCATCATTGGCTAAATATGTGAAAACAGTGACTTTCGCGATGTTTTCTGCAGTGATTGTGACAGTAGTGCCATCCACTCCGGTTAAAGTGATGCCGGGTTTAAAAACGATAACAGCCTTATATCCTCGATAATTAATATCACCAGCAATCGGAGTAACCGATACTGAAGAAACATTTTCATTGGTTAGGGCACTTTCAAATTGACTGACACTCAGCTCAACTGGTGAATTTAGGTTTCCGAATCCGATGATAACAGCGATTCCGAGCAAAATCAAAATGGCGATCATCACAAAATGTGATGTGCGACTGGTTAAAGGTTTTTTTACTGGTTGATTGGTATTTTCGGCCATAGTAGACCTCCTTATAATGTTAGACTATTTCTTGTATACTTCCGGTTTGAGGATGCCCACAAACGGTAGATTGCGATACATTTCATCGTAATCCAGTCCAAAACCAACAACGAAAGCTTTGGGAATTGATTTTCCAATATATTTAGGTACGAACGGGACTTGTCGCCCGGCGGGTTTGTCAAGAAGCGTGACAACTTCGACTGAAGCAGCACCGCGATGGAGCAATAACCGGGAGATTACATCTAAAGTCTTGCCGGTGTCAACGATATCTTCAGCGATTAGTATATGCCGGTTTTGGACCGATACTTCCAAATCCTTGGTTATTTTGACATCGGAAGAAGCGGCAATTCCTCCGTGATAACTTGACACGCCCATCAACTCGATTTCACAGTATAAGTCAATGTATTTAATTAATTCTGCCATAAAAGGAATACAGCCTTTCAAAAGGCCGATAATAAGGGGCTTTTTTCCCGCGTAATCTAAGGTAATCTGTCGTCCGAGACGGTCACAAATGGCAAGGATTTCTTCGTGAGTGACAAGGATTTGTTCCATATCTTTTTCCAGCATGTCATTTCCCCTTTGCATAAGTTAAATAGATAACTTGGTCTCCGATTTTGGTCACAGGGCTGATTTTTATTCCGGGAATCCAAAAAATTTCGCCTTGCGGATTAATTCCGATTGCTAATCGGTTGCGATCATCAAGCGGAATTTTCAGATCAATTAATAATTCGCTGACTTTCTTGGTTCCACCGGTAAGTTTAATGCGATCGCCATCTTGGCGACTTCGGAACGTCATTGGAAAGATGAAACGTAAATTATTATACCATAATTCAATGGAAATACCATCAATATCGCTTCGTTTTTCCGTAACGGTCACGGTGTCGCCGTTAGGAAGCGGATATGTTCCAAATGTGGATATAATTTGGGAAAACGAAAGCGTATCTAATATTATAGGCTCAAAACTAAGGCAGTCGTACTTGCGAATCACGCGTAACTTTTGGTTTAGAGTAATCCGCGCGTTTGGTTTATTACCGGTTATTACGTTAAGAACATCTTCAAAATTTGTATAAGTTAACTCTAAACTATTATTTGTTAGTCGATCGATGGTTCTTTTAATAACATCGCGAGCGACGGCGCGATCTAGGGCGGCGATTTCAGCTACAACAACGCTGGCTTTATCTTGAATGAACGAAACTGATGTATCGATAAAAAGAATGGATAAGCGACTGATTAGTTGATATGCTTCGGAAATATAAGTAGAAAACTGAGCGAATTTGTCATGATATAATGGGTTTTCTTGTTCAATTAAAGGCATGAGATGATGACGAAAGCGGTTTCGGGTATATTTGTCTTGAAAGTTTGAAGCATCTTGACGAAATTCAAGCTGATGCTCTATTTGATATTTGTCAATTTCAGCTTTAGTTGTGTGTAATAACGGACGGATGATTTCAAGATCATGATAGTTAATGCGTTCGCTGATTCCCGCATATCCGATGAAGCCTGATCCGCGAACCAAACGCATTAAAATCGTTTCGGCTTGATCATCGGCGTGGTGTGCTAAAGCGATTTTGGTGGCGTTAACTTTTACCGCGATTTCGTAAAAAAATTGATACCGTTTATTACGAGAAAAATTGTGAAAATTTTCCTCGCCTTGGTAATCAAGAGTCATCCCATAAAAGGCGACATTATATGACTGACACTTATTTTCGACAAAAGTATACTCGGCTTCTGATTCCAAACGCATCCGATGATTGACATGGGCAACGATAATAGTAAGATTTAAATCGTTTTTTAAGCGACAGATGGCGTCAAGAAGAACCATCGAATCGATGCCACCGCTGACAGCAATGACGATGATGTCGTTTTTTTCAATTAAATTAAGATTTAATAACGGCATCGCGTTCATCTCCTTAGAATCATTCGGGGTTAATGAATATTGTATCAATTTTTCTGTTTAATGACAATAAAAACCGGTAAAACGGTATTATTCTACCGTTTTTTCGTGAGGATTTGATGAGTAATAAAAATTAAGTTTGTGAACCGGAAATGAACAAGAAGAAATTGATGGCAAACTAATCGGATTATGATATAATATTTTTAGGAAAACGAGAGTGATAAATAATGAAAAAATATATCCTCGCCAGCAATTCTCCAAGACGAAAGCAATTGATGGAAATGCTCGGCATTGATTTTGAAATCATGATTAGTGCCGTTGACGAAATTAATCGCCCGGATTTATCTAATGACGAATTAGTAATGGATTTAGCGTTTCAGAAAGCAGCGGACATCTTCAGAAGTCATCAAGAGGATATTGTCTTGGGTTTTGACACCATGGTATATATTGATGACTTACGACTCGGAAAACCGAAGACCGCTTTCGAAGCGAAAACGATGTTAAATACATTATCGGGTAAAACACACACTGTAATTACCGGTTGCGCCATTATTACTAAGACAATATCCAAGGCTTTTTATGAAATGGCTTATGTTACTTTCTATCCGTTGACCGAACAAGAAATCGAAGAGTACGTTGCTTCGAAAGAACCGTTTGACAAAGCCGGAGCGTACGCCGTTCAAGGTTTGGGAAGTAAATATATTAAAGCCATAAATGGTGATTTTTATACCGTTATGGGGCTTCCCGTGGCGCGACTTTATCATGAACTAAAGGAACTAAATCTGCTTTAAAACAGTAACGACTGCGATTATAGATTCGCAGTCGTTTTTAATAAAAGGTTGTCACTTGGCGGTTTACACACGGATTTCTTTTTCTTTCAAAGCCTGTTTGTTTACGGCTTTTGCGACCGCATTAACGACACGCCGATCCAAAGGGTTTGGTAAAATATAATCACATGATAATTCATTGTCTTTTACAAGGCCGGCAAGTGCTTGCGCAGCCACAACTTTCATTTCTTCACTAATATTTTGGGCGCGGGCTTGAAGCGCGCCTTTAAATAGACCGGGGAATATCAAAACATTGTTAATCTGGTTGGGATAGTCGCTTCGTCCGGTACCGATGATTTTTGCGCCGGCATGTTTGGCAATTTCGGGCATGATTTCTGGCAATGGGTTGGCCATTGCGAAGATGACTGGGTTTTTGCTCATCGATTTGACCATAGCTTCATTTACCAAACCTGGAGCGCTGACGCCAATAAACAAATCCGCGCCTTTGATTAAGGCGCTCAGCGTATCTTCGCCGATGGCATCATAGGAATTGATGATTGCTTGGTCCAGCAACTCGCGAATCAAGAAATCATACGAATCATACTTATTATATGTCACGATGCCCTGCTTATTATAAGCATTAATGGTTCTAATGCCTAAATTTCGGAGCATTCGACAAATCGCACTGCCGGCAGCGCCGGTTCCGGAAATCACAACTCGGAGAGTAGAAAGCTCTTTTTTCAGCAATCGGAAAGCGTTAGTTACCGCCGCCGCAACAACAACCGCGGTACCGTGTTGATCATCATGAAAAACAGGGATACTTAGCCGTTTTTTTAGCTCTCGTTCGATAAAAACGCACTGAGGTGCAGCAATGTCCTCTAACATTATTGCCCCAAACATCGGGGCAATTTGGATAGTGGTCTCAATAATTGCTTGAGAATCGTGAGTATCTAAACAGATTGGGAAAGCATCAAGGCCGGAAAACTGTTTTAGTAATGCCGCTTTACCTTCCATGACCGGAATGGACGCTAAAGCACCAATATTGCCAAGCCCTAAAACGGCTGACCCATCCGTAACAATGGCAACCATATGCCCTTTGGAAGTATATTGGTATGCGGCCATGGGGTCGGCACTGATTTTTAGACACGGAGAGGCCACTCCGGGGGTATAAGCTATTGATAAATCGTGGGCGGTTTTTAAAGGGACCGTGGATCTTACTGATAGTTTACCGGGTCGTAATTCGTGCAAAGCGAGAGCTTCAAGATCATAATTTGCCAAGGGTATCATTCCTTTTTATTTGGATTAATTTAATTATATCATTTTTTGCTTTTATCGATGTGAGAAGAAAGAAAAAGATGGGTTTTGCAAGCTGATAAAAAACTCTTGCAATTTACATGGGAGTTTGTTATAATACTTTTGCTTGAGAACTTACTATGAAATAAAAATCATGGCAGAAGGAGAAAACATCATGAAAAACGGTATTCATCCCAAATATAATCAAACAACGGTAACCTGCAGTACCTGTGGAAATACATTTGTCACTGGCTCGACAGCGAAAGAAATCCGCGTTGATACATGTTCCAATTGTCATCCATTCTTCACGGGCAAACAAAAATTTAACGCTGCGGATGGACGGATTGACCGGTTTAACAAACGGTACGGCATCGAAAATAAATAATGACAAAAGAAACCATAAGATATGGTTTTTTTTTTGCACTTTGGTTATAATAGACTTTGTAAAAAATCAAAGGGGGAATCAAAATGTACTTGCGACAGCGTGAAGGATGGATTGAAGTAATCACTGGCCCAATGTTTGCGGGAAAAACCGAAGAATTGATCCGCAGAGTCAAGCGACTCGAGTATGCCAGGCAAAATATTCTGGTATTCAAGCCATCAATCGACACGCGATATGCCGATAATGAAATCGTCAGTCATAACAACAACCGGACTAAATCAATTAATATTCGTAAAGCTTCCGAAATCATGCAATATGTTGATAATGAAACAAATGTCGTTGCGATTGATGAAATTCAATTTCTTGATGAAGAGGCGGTTGACATTTGCGAGTACTTAGCCGATCACGGAATTCGGGTAATCGTTTCGGGTCTGGACCGAAATTTCCGTGGGGAACCATTTTCCTTTATGCCAAGATTATTAGCCATTGCCGAAGAAGTCACAAAGTTGTCGGCGATTTGCGTTGTCTGTCATACCCCAGCAACGAGAACGCAAAGAATTGTCAATGGCAAGCCGGCAAGTTATAATGATCCAATTATTTTAGTCGGAGCTAAAGATACGTATGAAGCTCGGTGCCGACATTGTCATCAAGTGCCAGGCAAGCCGGTGACTTACACACAGTTCGATGATCATGAATGAATTTGATGAGCAATGGATGCGAGAGGCTTTAAAAGAGGCGAAAAAAGCCTTTGATATTGGCGAAGTTCCTGTGGGCTGTGTGATTGTTCAAGACGAAAAGATTATTGCGAGGGGATATAACCGACGCGAAACCACCAATCATGTTTTCAATCATGCCGAGATGATCGCTATTGATCAAGCCTGCCGATATTTAAATTCTTGGCGGCTGGATGGATGTACTTTATATGTCACAATTGAGCCGTGTGTGATGTGCGCCGGAACGATGATTCAAGCCCGGTTACAACGACTTGTCTATGGGGCTTCCGAACCGAAAAGCGGAGCTCATAAATCGATAGTAAATTTGTTTGATTATGACTTTAATCATCACGTCGAAGTTGAAACTGGCGTTTTAAATAAAGAAGCCAGCGCAATTATGAAAACGTTTTTTCAGAAGTTGCGAGCGGCAAAGTGATTGTTATTTGCCCATCAATATGATAATATATAGTTAGAATCTCTTATGAAGCATCTTCACTCAATAAGTGCCCACGAATTAGGTCAGGTCTTGACGGAAGCAGCCTTAAGTAAGGTGTTTATGTGGGTGGGGATGCTTCATGGGAGATTCTTTTTAATGAAAACAGTAAAGCGAGGTGTTAGGTCATGGCATTAGTTTTTATTGATTTAGATGGCACGATGCTTGACCATGGCAAACCAGCTAAAAATATCGTTGCGACAATTAAGCGGTTGAAAGCCAATGGACACATCCCGATAATTGCATCCGGACGAGTACCACATTTGCTTTATGGTGTGGACAAAGTATTGGGCATTGATTCGTACGTTTGCGCCAACGGTAGTTATATTAATTACCAAGGACAAGTTATTTATGAAAAATACATTTCTGAATCGACGGTTCAAAAAATGATCGATACCTGCGATAAAATCGAGGCTGATCTCGTTTTAGAAGGAGTATCCGGTTACGTTGCTTATTCGAAGCGCTCCGAATACGTTGATGCTTTTTCCGATCACTTCGGTATTGAACGGCCAATTATTGATCGGACGTTTCATTTAAACAATCACATTCTCTCGCTTATTGTTTTTGATGCTCGGAAAGTCGATCAACTCCGGATTGATTTTCCCGAGTTGATGTTTATTCAATCCAGTCGTTTTGGATTCGACGTTAATCTCAAAGGCGATTTAAAAGCTGAAGGAATCCGTTGGTTAGTCAATTATCTTAATTATCCCCCCGAAGATGTCTTCGCGATTGGCGATGGAATGAATGATATCTCAATGCTCAAAGCCGTTAACCACGGCATTGCGATGGGTAACAGCCATCCGGAACTTTTGTCGGTAGCCACATATGTAACTTCGGACGTTGGCGATGAAGGTGTCGCCAACGCTTTACACCACTTTAACTTAATTTAAGGAAATCTGGGGAATCCGGGTTTCTTTTTTTGCAGGGTTTGGAAAGCTCGCTTTACTAAATCAAGACGATGAATTACAATAGATAAAGAAAGAAAGTGATTGTTATGTATGACGCCATTGTCATTGGCGGTGGTCACGCCGGCTCCGAAGCCAGCCTTGCCCTCGCCAGATTAAATAAAAAGACATTATTAGTGACCGGAAATAAAAAAATGATTGCGACGATGCCGTGTAATCCCTCAATTGGAGGGCCCGCCAAAGGAACTTTGGTCCGTGAAATTGATGCTTTGGGCGGGGAAATGGGAAAAAACGCTGATCGATCATATCTGCAGATGAAAATGCTTAACAATTCCAAAGGACCAGCCGTTCGCTCGCTTCGTGCTCAATCCGATAAAGTTCTCTATCCCCAAAAAATGCAAGAAGCTTTATATAACCAAACAAATTTAGAAATTCGCGAAGCTTACGTTATAAAACTGATTGTTAACGATTATGGCTGTCAAGGAGTAATTCTCGAATCTGGGGAAATGATATACTCGCAAGCGGTTATCATAACAACGGGCACCTATATGGAGGGAGTTATTCTTGTCGGCGCGTCTGCAACACCATCGGGTCCAGATCAACAATTGCCATCAATCGGGTTGTCGCAAAATTTGCGGGATTTGGGAATCACAACGTTTCGCTTGAAGACGGGAACTCCACAGCGGATTATCCGTAGTTCAATTGATTTTTCGCAGATGGAACTTTCCCCCGGTGATGGGTTCATTTATCATTTTAGTTTTGATGATTCGATTTTTAAACCAATTGATCATGAGTGGCCATGTTACTTGATTCATACAACGGAGACCACCAAAAAGGTAATTGCCGATAACCTCCGAAAATCTGCTATGTACAGCGGATTAGTCAAAGGTGTGGGACCAAGGTATTGTCCATCGATTGAAGATAAATTTGTTCGGTTTGCGGACAAGGAACGGCATCAATTATTTATTGAGCCCGAAAGTCAATTTTCTGATGAAGTATACTTGCAAGGGTTTTCCACTTCTATGCCCCACGAAGTACAAGACCAAATGGTTCATTCTCTTCCCGGACTTGAGCATGCCATTATTGCCAAATACGCGTATGCCATCGAATACGATGCCATTCATCCCACGCAACTTTGGCCAACGCTTGAATCTAAAACCATCGCCAATCTATATTTTGCTGGACAAGTTAATGGAACAAGCGGTTATGAAGAAGCCGCTGCCCAAGGATTAATGGCGGGAATCAATGCGGCGTTAAAACAAGATCAAAAACCACCATTTGTTTTACGACGGGATGAAGCTTATATCGGAGTATTAATCGATGATCTCATCACCAAAGGAACGTTAGAACCATACCGAATGTTAACATCAAGAGCGGAATTCAGACTTTTGTTGCGTCATGATAACGCGGATATGCGACTGACCGAACATGGACATCAAATTGGATTAATCGACACTAGTAGATATGAAATGTTTTTACAAAAGAAAGCGGCAATAAGTTCCGAAATTAATCGTTTGAAAACGATTTTTATCAATCCTGGAAAAATAACTGATACGCGGTTACAAACCAAAGAATTCGGGGAAATTAACGAAAAAATTAGCCTTTTTGATTTGTTAAAACGGCCAGGAGTGACATACCAATTAGCAATGCGTATTGCCGGCGATGGTGATCCGTTACAACCAATGATTGCGGAACAAGTTGAAATTGAAATCATGTATGAAGGCTATATCAAAAAAGCGATGAAAGAAGCGCAAAAATTAATTAAGGAAGAAAGCATTTCCATTCCCAAAGACATTGATTATGATCTGCTTCATAATCTCGCTTTGGAAGCGCGAGCAAAACTAAAAACGATCCGCCCTTGTACCATCGGTCAAGCCTCACGAATTAGCGGAATCACACCAGCGGATTTATCGGCACTTGCTGTTCAAATCAAATCTGGGAAGTATAACCATTAAAACATTGACCGTTTTTGTCAATGTTTTTTCCAATAAGCCTTACAATTAGCCGATTTACAGACTATAGAAGTGGTCGAGAAATCAAAGGCATTTATCAAAAAGGATATGATTATTCTCCTTGATATGGTAAAATACTTTCGAGGCGATATCGTGGATTCATGGTTCAATAAACAGTTGGAAACGCTTAATATTATGCCTTCCGACACGATGATGAAGCAATTTGCGCTTTATCATGATTTTTTGATACACAAAAACACTGTGATGAATTTGACGGCGATTACTGAGAAGGAAGAGATCTATAAGAAACATTTTTTGGATTCGCTTTACTTGATTTTAGCGTTTACCCCACAAGAGCAAACGTTGCTTGATGTCGGTTCGGGTGCTGGATTTCCATCGATTCCACTGAAAATAATGTTTCCCAAATTGCAAATCACCATTATTGACGCTTTGGACAAACGGATTAAGTTTCTGACTGAACTTGTTGAGCTATTGGGTCTTGAAGGTGTTACTTTGATTCACGGTCGTATTGAGGATAGCCTTAAGAAAAACCACTATGAAATTGTTACCGCTCGAGCGGTTGCCAAGCTAAATATTTTAACAGAATTATGTTTGCCTTTTGTCAAACCAAAAGGAATTTTTGTGGCAATGAAAAACGCTAACTTTCAAGTCGAATTAAAGGAAGCACAAGCGGGAATCGCTTTACTGGGAGGAACCGTGATGCAAAAGGTAATCTATTCGCTTGATGAAACAACAAAACATGCTATGATAGTAATTCAAAAAAACCAACCCACTGACCATAAATATCCCAGAGCCTTTAATAAAATTAAAAAAAATCCTTTATAAAGGAGGCCAAATCCGTGCAAAATCGCCAAACCCATGTTTTTTCCGAAATCGAAGATTATCGTGAATTGTTAGAAAACAAACATTTGCGTTCCAAAAACCGGTTCGTAATGATTATTACAATCATTTTGGGCATTGCGGTTTTGACATATATGGCCGTCGCGAAATATCCGTTGTACACAACGCTCTCATTAATGACGGGATTTTTATTAGTGATTCTTATTAATTTTGCTTGTTTGGCATATGGATATGAAAATCATTATTTTTATCAATTGAACCAGTATATCACTTCCTTTGGTATTTTTTGTTTAGCTATTGCGATGATTTTTATTTTTAAGTCACCATCAATGGTCGCGGCTTTATTTATCGCTTATGCGATTGCTGCATTTTATCAGGACTTAAAAGTGATGTTCATCAGTAATGCTTTTTTGTTGTTTTCTGCCATCATGATTATGGCCGAGTTTCCGGAATATCTCGACTTTATTAACGCTTCGCAAGAAAATGATTTTGCGGTTCCATTCTTTTTTCTGGTGTTTATTTTGGTTTTATCTATATCTTCATATATTATGGTTAAACAAAAACGATTTTTTTATAATCAAATTGCATTATCAAAGGAAACTGAATTTCGGAATATTGATTTATTAATCGACCTAGAAACCGAAGTCACGGGACGAACAATCAATTTATCAAAGTATTACGATAACATTTTGGCTTTTACTGATGCTTTCACCAAAAAAATCCAGATGGATAATATCTTCATTAAAAAAATCCATATCATGCAAGCCCTAGAAAATAACACGGCGTATCCGCTTTTACACGAAAAATACCCCGATTTTTCTAAAGAAGAGTACGATCGGCTTTCCGACTTGTCATTAGGAGTACATCGGAAGCTTTTGAAATTAGCAATGAAGATAAGTTATGCTAAAGACGTAAAAATCAAGAAACGCGAAATCTTCTCAGAAACGCAGTTCAAAAGTTTTAATCACCAGTCTGACAGTCTGGAAATAAAGATCTTAGCGTTTGCGGTGTTTTACACGGCGTTAAGACGCGGAAATGCCGCGATGCGTCCGTTGACGGAAGCGGAAATATACAACGTTTTAGTGTATACGGATTATTATTACTACATTGATCCAAGGATTATCCGTATCTATCAGGAAAACAATCAAGTTTTCGATGATATTGTTTCGGACATTCTCGGAAAGCGGGTGAAATAATGAAGAACTTTCTCCGCAAAGTATTTAACGCCGAGTTTTTGCCAATGAGTGAAGTCCGGAAAATTAAAATTACGCTCGTTATGGCTTTTTTGTTGGTCATCACGGCAGTTACAATTCCGTTTTCGCTTTTTTTCAAGTATGAATTATTAACGGTTATTATCGTTTTGATTGCCTTAGTAATCGGTTTTATTTTGATTCTTGCCCTTTTTCGATGGCATAAGATTTTGGCTGCCGAACAAATCTCAATCATTTATACCATTGGTCTTACGGTCTTTTATACCCTGGGAACCAGTAGCTTTTATGCTTATCTATTCTTTTATATCGCTTTAACGATTATCATTTTTTATCAAGAACTGTTTTCATATTTGACATATGGCACTTTGGTGGTTGGCATCGGTGTATATTATATCTTTACGTATCAGGCGGATTTAGTATCGATGCAAGACATTTCGGGATCAGTTTATATCTATGCTTTTATTCTCGTGATGTTTTATCTGATTTTCTTGGTTCAAATTTTGTACAACGAAAAACTGTACATTGATTTAAATTATGACTGGGTCAAGATGAATCGCCTCATTGAAAAATATCAAGATCGATCATTGTCTTACCTCGTTGAACTCGACAAGCGACAAAAACGAACTCCGGG
>Ga0172377_10004646_pt1 | contig 14107 bp, 7 predicted proteins | sample Pumphouse3metaG_FD_119749 | JGI IMG/M metagenome (GOLD analysis project Ga0172377, IMG submission 119749) | Leachate microbial communities from a municipal landfill in Southern Ontario, Canada - Pumphouse #3 metaG | ecosystem: Engineered > Solid waste > Landfill > Unclassified | place: Canada... | reverse complement strand
CATAGCACTGCTCCTAAAAAACTACTACCATTCTATATGACAGCTATTAGGTTGTCAAGTTTTTATTAAAATAAGGATACCCCTGTATCCCAAACATGAATGGTTGGGTTTTAGGGGTATGAGTTTCTATAATTAATATCTTCCTCTAAAATTTCTTGAGTTTTACCGCATGAGGCGGTATAGTTTGGTGTACCGGAAGCTGCCGGAAATACCAGACCTGCCTGTGATCAGGCTCCGGCTGTCTGCCGGACATTCCGCACTGAAGCATGGGCTTCACGCTGCGGTGCAGGTCAAAACCATGGACGGAGGTGAATGATGCCTGGACGCGATAAACTGGGATTGTTAATGGAAGCTGCTGAAAAGTATGTTCCTGATCAGCAGATCCCGGATTACAATGAGACTCTCAAGAATAAGATAATCAGTCTTATTCACAGCCAGTACCCGTGGCTGGGTGACTTCAGGATCTCCCTGGTGGAAAACGATAAGGACAATGACTTCGCTTACGGGGCCGGACAGCTGAAAGGCTATTCTTCGGGCTTCCGGGTGGAATTCCCCGTGTTCTATCTTGACGGCGTACTGCTGGACATCCCAACCTTCGTACTTCCGGAAAGAAAGCTCACCTTGCCTTTCAACGAGACGATGCACAAGCTTATAACGGCTACGCTCAACAGTTCAGAAGACATGGGCATGATACGTGAAAGGTCGGATGTCAGTGACTCCCTTCTCCGTACTCTGTCCGATACCGATCAGAAGAGAGTGTCTGACGTAATGAAGCTCAGCAGCTTTGCCAGGATACTTTCGTTCCTTCCCAGAAGAACGGTTAGATCCTACGCCAAGACAGCCAGTGTAAAGTTCCCGGAACTTACAAGAGACTTCTACGCTGCACTATCCATGTCTAAGACAAGGAGCCGTATAAAGGACGCAAGCGCATTCCGTGCAGCGGCTGATAAAAAGGCATCTATGGATAATCTCCGTGCCGCTGACGACCACCCCAGTTCGTTCATATCCATAGCTACTCCGGTGTTCCTTTCCGAAGCTGAAGCTAAGGAAAGGGAATATGGTGTAGCTACCGAGGTAGTCCAGGTTGCCGATAACGCATTCGTACTGCCGGAGGCCAACAACAAGATCAACCTTACAAGGATACCTTCTTTCGAGGACATAACCAAGTCACTGTGCCAGGATTTCGAATACATGTCCCCGGGAGAACTCAGCAGCAGCATAAAGGACCAGATCGCCAGACGTCCCCAGGAAGGTGTGGTTTTCGTAAGCCCGTCAACCATGAAGGATTACTGGTGCATATCCTCTTCAATGGTAGGTACTCCGTCAGAATATGACAGCGATCCGGAACACAATATGTCCCCCGACTACAGAACCAGGGCCCTTTCCGTTAATAATTTCGGAGGAGAGTTCCTGTACGATAATAAGATGGCCGATCTGGACGAAGACGTTAAAGACTCCTTCAGACGTAAAAAGATCAGTATGGACCAGTCAAGAGTGGTGTACTTCCCCAAATCCATGGAGAAGGTGCGTTATCTCAGGGATATCCTGTCTTCCAGGTTCAATCTTAAACACAATATTATGGAAGCCACCCGTGATATGGGCTCATACGGTTATTACCCTGTACTTACCGGAAGAGGAAGACTTCTTGCACTGGACCTCAAGTCCAGCAGATCAAGCGTTCTTGACGGCAGGGTTGAGCGCAGACTGGTCAACGGTAAACTGGCGGTCAATTACTACTCTCCCGACAACGATGAGAAATCCCAGACCGTTGATACACCCGAGGGAAAGAAACAGCTTCCGGCCATTAAGATAGTAGCTGACCCCGTTACTGAAGATATTGAGAGAATATTCTATCTGAGAAGCTATGTCCCGGACGGTCTTCTCTCCTCGTGGAGAATAACCGAAGGCGGGGACTATTTCATAATAGATTTTACCGATGTTTATACTTTTGATCCTGCGGCATACACTCTTCTTCCAGGAGGAGCCGGCGAGGATTTCATACTCAAACCCGTGCTTACTGGCACTACTGCAGATTCTTCTGACCGCAGAGATATACTGGTGGCCGTTTACCGTCCTTCCAGCTCGGGCAGCTGGCTGTCACGTCTCCTTGTCAAAGTATTTGATCCTGCTGAACTTGACAACAGTTTCGTGCTGAATGATCTTAAGTCTGCCTGCCCGGATATACTCAGTGCCAACTTCCCTTTCATTACGGTAAATCTTCTTCCTGATGAAGAGGTGCGTATGGACATAAGAAGCGGTACCAGTGACGGAGCAGTGGTTAAGAGTTTCTCATACCGCGGAACGGATGATGCGGTAACCGCCCTTGCGCACATAGGGATAGTTCCTGAAGACCTGATAAGTCTCAGAGACGAACTTAATAGCAGCCGCAGATCAGGTAATGACGTTAACGTAGCCACTAAAATGGCCTACAGTCTTCTTCCGGCATCCGAGAATGCGGAAGAGGATTCAGATAACATTCTTCAGCAGGCTCTGGTGCTCATGCAGAACATCCAGGAGAACCAGGACAAGATGCTGAAGGACGCTGACATGCGTGACAGACTTCTCGAGACACAGCTTAAGCTGATAGATGCCAAGCTGGGTGATATAGACGAACTTAAGCAGACCCTTGCCACTGCCGTGAATCCAGATCAGGGCGCAATGCCTCCTGAACAGGAAGCTCAGGGCGGGGAAATGCCTCAGCAGGGCGGACAGCCTGAAGGACTTCCCCCTGAAGTACTCGAGGCTATGGCCAGTGCAGTACGTGATCCCGGAACAGCCGAGCAGCACGATCTTACTCCCGAAGAAGTACAGCTTCTACATGCTGCGGCTCAGGGAGATCAGAAAGCTGCGGGAGAAATAGGTTTCAGTCCTTCCGATCACCAGACTTTCATGAACCTTCTCAGTGAGACCGAAGCGCTTGACGGTGCTGAAGGGCAGGAACAGCCTGCAGAGGGACAGGAAGGCGGCAACGTGGAAATTCTGGCGCAGATACTGCAGGATCCCGAAGGCGCTGTCAATACAGGCGGAATGGATCAGGCTATGGTAGAAGCCCTTCTTAAAGCTGCGGAAGGCGATGCTGCCGCCGCTGAGCAGATAGGCGTCACTCTTGAAGAGGTTCAGCAGGCGGCTCAGATGGCGCAGAGCGCAGGTCAGCCTCAGGAACAGGAAGGAGAGGAGCAGCTGCCTGAAGAAGAGCAGCTCCGTCAGAACTTTGAGAAAGCCGTCAATCAGGTAACGGCGTATTTTGAGCCTGACAGACTTGAAGAGCTCAATGTAACCCCTGAAGAGCTGGGAATGGTCACCATTATTCTCAGATCACCTTCAAAGGCGGTTGGATACGGTATACCTGGAGAACAGGTCCAGGCGGTAACTGACGCATATACCACTGTAACAGGCAGAAATGCCTTCCAGGGTGCTGAGCGTGAGTTCACCAATGCTCCGGATGCTCCGGCGTCCCAGACAGGGAACATGGATGCTGCCAAAAATGTTATAAGTATGAGTAAAGGATTTGAAGAGTACAGCAAGCCTGTTGCACAGACTTCCGCACTGCTTGATATGCTTCCCAAGATCAAGACGGCCAAGCTTTTCTTTAAGAACGCTGATGCTTTCAGGGACATGCTCACCATTCTGGGTGAGATACTCATAAACGTCCAGCTCAATGCTGTGACGTACAAGGACTCTCTAGGTGTTGACAGCTATAACAACCTTCTCGCCAAGTTCAAAAAACTCTACGATGACTTCGGAACGGTCATAGTGGATATGTACTCCCTCAATAATAGCAGCAAATAGCCTAAGCTCTCCGGAACAGTCCGGAATATTTTCAAAAATTACCTAACAATTACATAATGGAGAAAACTATGTTACCTACTTTAATGGATGTATCCCTCCGGTCTGAAGTCGTGTACAGGAGAACTTCGGAAGGCCTGATGTACTCTTCTGAACAGTATGATCCGCCTGAATTACCTGAAGTGTGCGATGTTATCTGCCCCTACGCTGACAGTAACACTCATCTTTTCGAGATAGTGCTATCCCTGGTACTCGAAGAGGCTTCGTCTCTCCTCCCTTCGCCGGGGATTCTTCCGGAACGTCCTGATGAGATGCGGGTGTACACCCTCAATTCCGCAAGGTCCGGCAGCGAAGTGCATGAGATGCTTCAGGCTATCCGTGACCGCCTGAAGACTGTGACCTACAACAACTGCAGGTACCTTATGCTGCACGGGACCCTCATCATATCAGGCAGCACTTACAGAAGAAACAGTCTGTGGCTTGTAGTCCTGTGCTCCGACCCGGGCAGGGTGAAATACCTGCCGACCCTCATGCCTGCGGAACTGGAGGTCTACGGTGATGTGGCTAGTACCTGCATCACATTCTACACGGAGGGGCAGGCTGCACTTATACAGAATAACGTGGAGTGCCTGTTCTACTCAGGAAGGTCCGCAATCAGGTCGGAAAACCCCCTGATGAGACTGGCGGAGACCTCCGGGTACAGTCTTCTTGATGATGAGTTTTTCTGCACTCCCGCTCTATGGGATAAACCGGTCAACGTATGGATGGACATCCTGTCGGAAGCCCTGGGGCATGGTGTCAATGATGCCGTATTATCCCCGGGTACGGCACCTGAAGAATATGTTAACGTGATACTTAAGGCGGTAAGGCGTCTGGTGCCCAGGCACATACAGAGGCTGATACTGCGTGAAATGAACGAGGACGACCCCCGCTTTACCGGAGAAAATTACAAGTTCAGAGACTATGTCGAACGCATGGCAGCCCTGATGCCCGGTAATAACAGTATGATGATAAAGTTTCTTCCCGAGAACCTGCCGTTCTGTACTTTTGCGGGAGTGGTTCCCGGAGTACACGGCATGTCTCCGGAGCGTATGGAACTCACTGTAAGATACCGGTACGCTCCCCCGTTCCTGGATACTTCTGAAATGTCCCGGGCTGAAGAGTATGCTCTGGCCTGCTCTATTGCTTCAGGCTCTACCACCGGGCTGGCCCTTGTAACCCTGCAGCTGGATAAGGGGGAAAAAGTGACCCTGTGCAAACCGAAGGACATTATTAAGAGAATAGATGTACCTTTCCACTGTGAAACAGCGGACAGCATCCTGATGCTATCCGGGATCAAAGGGGGCAACTGGGATAAGTGGTACGCCGTGTGCCGCAAATACGATGGTAAACCGGTACAGGATCCGGAGGGAATATGCGGAGTACTTGACATGCTCAAATTAAATGATGCCTCCGGTACAGGCCTGCCCAAAATATCAAAAGACTGGCTGGTACTGATGATGGTCCACCATAAGGATGTTGTTGACCGCATAGCCAGCATGGCCGAACTTGCAGTAGATGAGACGACCATGGCGGCTGGACTGGACAGCGTCCTCAATTCCTATTTCACGCACAGGATCGACGGAATCAGCAATATTGGTGGAGTGGCTACGCTTGACAAAGCGTATCTGTATTCCCTGCTTGCTCTGACCGTAAGTCACATAACTATGGCGGAGCACAGAAGGAATTCAGACCTTATCTTAAAACTTACCAACTATTATAAAAGGAGAAAGAGGAATGGCTAACACCTATAACAGCCCCAATCTGTTTGCAGGAGCTCCTGCAGGGACATCCGTTACAGGCGATATCGTTTATCTTACTGACACCGGTGACGAAGGCACCGATACCGCTTCAACTGTATCTCCGGGATTCATGGGACTGCTCCATCAGATGAGGTACCGCTGCAGCCCTGTCTCCGTAGAGGGAGGCAGTATCATGGGGGAATTGGCTAACGCCGACTTCCGCCAGACCACAGAGGGAAGCCCCCGTTTACCTAATCAGGGGCTGCACCTGTATGACGTCCCGGTTTATATTATCCCGGGGCCTCTGTCAGACTACCCCGAGCTCGTGAAACCTACCATGACCGGCAGGGTGATCGACATTTCCTCAGATGCCGATACGCTGATAAAAATGAAGATCCTGGAACCGGTGTGGAATGACGCAGGCATGCGCGTTCCAGGAGAAGTGTTCCTGTTTGATAAGCAGTTGCTGTCTGTAGCATCACCGGAGTACCGGGAAGACCGGAAGGTACGGTCCATCAGCAGGCTTGACCGTATCAGGCTCAGGCAGCTGTGGAGTGACAGACTGTCCGACATCTTTACGGCAGGGCCTTTCTTCTCAGGCAGCACTATGGGGGCCTTCCAGGTCGCAGTTCAGGGTAACACGCTGCCGGAGGGCATCGAGAAGTTCTACACAGGACTGCAGACCCTCAACTCAGGTGTAGTTAATCCGGGCCAGGCCCCGCATTACAATGACTGGCTGATCAGTCTTTCCGATTCCAGGGACATCTCTCCTGAAAACGTAGCGGAGCTCCCTGTCTATTATAGGGTGCACCCCTGGGTGGAAACCCTTATACTGTCGTCCATGCCCGAAAACACTTCGATCGCTAATCCGTACAACAGGCTAACTGCCTATGTCCTGCCCAGCCCTGAGCTGATCCCCGACTTTAATACATACCGCCACCTGGGTACCGTGTTTCCGGAGTGCATGCTGGCCGGTTCTGCAAAAAGCCTGTCCGCCACGCATCCTGTATCGGTGTACAGGCAGGAAGGCACCTGGCGCATAGTCATACTGGACAGGTATCCGATACTGGCACCCACCCTCTATCTGGCCGGACTGCCGGATAAGAGATGCTCTTGCATCACTCATATTGAAATGCCCTGCCTGGTGCAGTACTCCGATACGCGTCCGTGCGTTATGACAATAGACTACAGGCTGCCTCCTACTCCGCATATAGTGTCGAAAGGCAGGGAGGATGCCCTGCGTCTTGATCTCAGAACGGAGGACGGCACACCCTTCAGTACTGCCCGCAAATGGGAATTCCCGTCTGTGAGCGGCGTATACTCCGGTAGATGCAGTGCCGCAATGGAAGATCCGGGTGCCTTTAAGATACCTCCTTACTCACAGCTGTCGTCTCCCGACGGTCATCCATCCCTCCCGGAAAATAATGAGGGGACAGTACGCCTCAGCGCGTTCTTCAGCGGTCTGGGGCACGATATGTTTCCCAGAGATCCTGAAAACCTCCGGCCGTCCAGGAATGCCCGTCCTAAAGTTCTGAATGCTGTCAGGTCTCTCCGTTACGGAGAGGACCTCTGGCACCATGAAGTGGCTCCGGAAATGCTGTTCGCGAACCCCCCTGCAATGTGCGCCGTGCTTAACGGGACAGGCCTGCCCGTATACGGCGAGCATCCTGAAGACGTAAGACCTGACGACGGCAGACACTATACCTATCTGATGGACGTTCTGGTGAAATGCCCAGACATAGGAAAACTGATCCTGCTTAGACCCTATGGGGAAAACTCCATTCCTGACAGATACGATCTTTCAACATTGATAAATGCTACTCTGGATAATCTTAAGAAACGCACCGGCAGAGTGGTGGATCTGGAAGTTCTTACAAACAGGCCCTTAATAGATGTCGTTCTCAGACGCGCACGTAAGAAACAGGACTGGATAGCGGCTTCGCTGCTCAATTACGGCGTAAAACCGGAAGGAATGGATCCTGAAGAGCTGAGGGCTGCGCTGCTTAGAATGCTGCACAGGGGGAGTCCTATCACAGGCTTGCATCTTAAGATGGCCCTGAGGACCCGCCCGGAATGGTTCACCACCATGCTCACCATACTGTCCTGCGGGGAGATACTCATGCCTTTAAATACAGGGAGTCTGAAGAAGCTGGACGTATTATATTTCTGATATTGCAGCCGGAATTAATTTTCCGGCTTTTTTTCTTGATTAGTTTGCTGACAGGTATATACTATATTTCAGAAGGCCGTAAGCCGATATAGGAGACATAGATGAACGAAACAAGCACTCATGGTACTTTTCAGTACCGTCTATGGGACGACGTAGATCCCGTAAAGGACGCAGACCACGATATCTTCATGGAAATAACAGACCAGAAGAGCATACCTTCCTACTGTCCTGTGTCCGAGAACCGACTGAGCCGGGCCCTGTACGATGCCGGCGTTATGGAGTTTGAGATAGACGCCAAGGTATCCGACGCCATCGGAGTCTTTAAGGAGATGGTGACGTCCTCCCTCCGCAGTGACACTCTTGTAGTGTTCCCCTGTCATTTCTCAGCTAAGTACGGCCGGGACAGGGATACCTATTCCCGTAAACACAGGGGGATGTTCACTGAGATCCTCAGCTGTCTCAGGAACCGTGAGGGGCAGCGCCCCAGAATACTGTGCCTTAAAGACATAGACCCCCGTTCCAGGCACAGCCATACGGGTAAATGGGTTAATGACAGAGCGTACCAGGATACCCGTAACCCAATACCTAAATCCCAGTCCATCAGGAGCATGCCTCTTGACGACGAACTGCTGAAAGCTGATGACATAAGACACATCGCAGGATGTCTCAAGATATGGCTCAAGGATCATCCTGAAATAAAGAAACTGGTGTTCCCGTCTACTGCTCTGGCAGTAGAACTGTTCCCGGCGCACAGACCTCCGGAATCCCTGAGAGAGGCGGCGTACAGGGTTTACGACTTCGGTCTGATGTACACCGTTGACGGTGTATCCACGGTAAGGCACTTCGATGTCACTTACATACCCAGTGTTCTCAACCACATAAAGTACGAGGACAAGTGCTACGATCTCACGGCGGACATGCTCTCTATAATAATGAACCCTAAGCCGGCCGTAAAGGTAAGGAAAAAAATAATACGCACCGTCAAGGAGGCTGCTGAGGTGGCTGACTACTTCGCTAAGAAGGGCCAGGAACTCAGCATAGACCTTGAGACTACAGGAAGAAACCCGGCATACCCTCAGCAGAGCATACTCAGTGCAGCCGTATCCGACGGTAAGAGGGCGTGGATCTTTCTGGTAAGGCATCCGCGCTATCCTCAGTATGACGGTCTGGACATGCTTAAGTGCTTCTTCGGGAGAGCGGATCTCACCCTGGTCCTGCAGAACGCCGTATACGATTTTAAGTGGTACACCTACTTCACAGGGGAGTATCCGGCATGTAACGTCCGCGACACCATGCTGCTGGATCACTGGCTGTATGAGGGTCAGGGCTCGATAGGGGCTAACGAGGATTCAGAGATGGGAGCCCATAACATGGGTCTGGGTTTCGGCTATAGCATGGATACCCAGATACCGCGTTACCTGAGGTTCCCTTCACATAAGCAGGCCACGGAGAAACTGCTGGAAAAACTGCCGTGCCGTAACCCGTACCGCGAACCGGGGGGACTGGACAGGGAACGCATAACTGCCGCAGAAGCCCGTAAACTGATAGAGATCCGCATGTCGGACAGCTGGCTCGAACCCAACTCAGGTAAATATGCCGAACTCAACCTCCTGTCCCTTCTCAGGTACAACGGTGACGACAGCGGCAACACCATGATGATCTATAAAGAGCAGTGCAGAAGAATAGACGCCGAGTGCGGCGGAAGGGAGAAGTGGCCTGTGGTCATAACCGATCTCATGCCGGCGCTGATCAGTAACACCGTTGAAATGGAACTTAACGGAGCTCCTGTAAACTATGATGCCATACTTGATAAGATCCAGGAGGTGTCCGTCCTGATGCTTAAGCTGAGAGGAGAAGTTGAGGGAGCCACAGGGCATGCATTCAATCTTGACTCCCCCGTTCAGCTCAAGGACTACCTCATACACACCTGTCACATACATCCGGAACGGTTCTACGACATTAAGAAGGATAAGGACAGCACGGAGATAGGCATACTTGAAAAGATGAAGAAAGATGTGCCGTGGATGGATAATTACCTGTCCTATAAGAAAGCGGCCAAGATGAAGAACACCTACCTGATACCGATACTCCTGAAAAGCTACAAGGGTGTGCTTTACTTCGGAATAAAGCTTACGGGTACGGTCACCGGGCGTCTGTCAAGCTGGGGACCCAACATCCAGAACCTGCCCAAGTACTTTGAGATAGCCGGCAGGAAGATAGGTCTCAAGGAAGTCATAGAAGCTCCTGCAGGAAAGACCTTCGTCGATATGGACCTTTCATCGGCGGAAGTAAAGGTACTGACAGTAGTGTGTCCAGACCCCACTCTAATCGACGTCCTCAAAAAGGGACTTGATCCTCACTCGTTTACGGCTGCACTGGTGTCAGAAACTTCTCCGAGGGTCCTTAAATATGACGAGGTAAGGGCTTCGCATAAAAAAGCCGATGCCATACCTAAGCAGCCTCTTACAGCTGACGACGTGTACCATATACGCGCCCGTCAGAATGCCAAGCGTGTAACCTTCGGATGCATCTACCGTATAGGCCCTAGAGGCCTGGCCGGTCAGCTTAAGTTCGACTTCACTCCGCCTCCGGGGATGGGGCATAAGGCGGCGATCATCAAAAGACAGGAAACAGGCGAAGCCCTGGCAGGGGAACTGCTTGACACTCTGTTTACCAGGATCTACCCGTACCTTCCCAAGGTATTCGCCCAGAAGGATGCGGAAGTGTTCCTGCGTAACTACGGGGAAAGTATTTTCGGTAGAAGACGCAGGTACCATTATACAATGATCCCGGTGGTCAGGGACATATTAGTTAAGTCAGGGCTGTACATTCCTGCAGGGAACAGGTCTGACCTCTTCATAAAAGACTGCCTCGACATGCTGCCGACCAAGAGGGCTTTCAGGCAGAACCTTAACTTTGAGGTGCAGTCTCCGACATCGGACTACATGCAGTACTTCATAGCTTACATAAGAAGGGAGTGCCGTAAGGCCGGCATATCCGTGAAGTTCCACTTTACGGTACATGACAGCGCGGTATTCTCGATCGAAGCCAAGCCTGAGACCTACACTGCATTCAAGAAAATATGTGACGAGGGCATGAACGTGTACCTCATGTCACTGTCAGACAAGCTTCCCGTCGTCATAGGGTACGACATAGGTACATCTAATAAATACTGTGAAATAGTTTAACCGTTGTCCAGAGAGGCCTTCGTGGCCGGATAGATGGATACCGGAAGAAGATAGCCGATCCTCCCGGAGACCGTACCGGCTCCGGAGGCGGTTATCATCAATTCGAACGCGCTTTTATCCGCTGCATTTTTTGCATAAAGATCATAAACAGGATTGACAGCCGTTACGGCTGTTATAGGGGAAGGCAGGATACCTTCAGGTATGAACTGTACAATGTACATTCTACCCATCTCCTTAGCGTCCTTGGACGCCTGAAGCATTTTCAGGTAAAGTTTTATACCGGTGGATATCAATGCGGTACCTGACCCGGAAAAGCTTAACCCGTCGGCGTGAAGCTCCATTACATTGCCGCTCCGTTCTACCTTGAAGTAGGTGGACCTGCGGGCCTTCAGGATCACAGGGGCCTTGCTGTCAGCCATGGTTACACCTCCTTATCCGGAGGAATTATTATGTTTTCGGAAATCCCCTCCTCCACGCTGCAGGATCTCCTGTACTTCATCTTATTGAACTCACTGAGTATCTTGAACACATCCTTTATGTCAGAACCCTGGGCTTCTACGAACATGGCTTCAGTCGGGAATATGACAGGTGTCCGGATGTCCACGAACGGGGAGCGTCTGTTATTACCCGGTTTAACGGGCTGCCACGCTTCCTTTATGGTGCTTCCAGCAGCCTCCAGCTGGGCGGTAAGAGCTTCCGTATTTCTAATAGTGGCTGCACTTTCAGCTATCATCATGGACTGTAGTGTTTCTGTATCGGTAACGGCAGTGTCATACGACTCCCACGCCTCCAGCACGGTGTCCGCCATATTCTCGGCACCGAAGAGAAGGACTCCCCCGTAGGTCGAGTTCAGCCATTTTTTTTCTATCAGACCCCTTGCCGCTATTGCGGGAATGTCGGAACTGCTGCCGCGCCATACCGCTATGTAGACCGTAGGAAGATCCGTAAGCGAAAGGGCCTCTATCATGTCCTTGATGGCCTTTATGATATCCTCTACCATCTTAAAGCACTTATTGATCACCGCCAGCATGGCTCTCAGCTTCTTTTTCCACTCATCGACCTGACCTTCCATTTCGGACAGGGAATCAGCTGCTCCATCAATTACCGCGTATACGTACTCTATGGATTCCCTGAACCCGTCACCCATCATGTCAAACAGCCTGCTGGCCGTCCAGTTGTCAACTCCGGGAGGGGTCTGTATCCCGTACCACCGGGGCACTATGCCCTGATCCTCCTTATCCCTTATCTGAAGACTGAGTGTTAAGGTATCCGCCGAGGCTGATATCTTACCTGGAGTATACGTATTCACCGCCGCGTTCCAGGAATTCCCCAAACTGGTAAACCCTCTGTTCGCGAACCCCGGGGTAAGGTACATGCACTCGTGGGAGTCAAGCATGATGAACAGCCGGTCACCCTTCTTCATACCGCCTTTTATGGTAATTTCAGAAGGATACAGCGGCTGACTTGCGGATGCTATGGTACGTTTGCTGTAACTTACTCCTGATATTTTCTTAAGCTGACTCTTGTAAGCCTTCTCGGGATCAAAGTTGAACTTGCCTCCGGCTGTTTCAGCCAGGTGGCTCAGTATGGCCAGCTGGACGCTTTTATCTGACGGATCGAGAAGCCTGGTAAGATAGTACTTCCCATTCTCAGTACCCATGAGCTTCTCAGCCGTAGCCAGTATCACGTCAGCCAGTTTCATTTCCCCGAGGTAGAGCAGTCTGCTGCCGGCTGTCCGGCCCTTAAAGGTCGTGTACCAGGTACGCATTGCCGAGAACAAGCCGGCTGAGGACTCAACCGCATCCAGGACGTTCCCTGTACTGATAGCCTTGAGATACCTGAATGTAGGATCCGCAAATATTTCCGTAACTTCGCCTGACACGCTTATATGGAACACGGATGAAAGATAGCGGTGCCTGTTATTGAGATAGTTGGACTCCAGTATAACGGCGTCCTCTTTCTTATTGAGCCGGGACCTGAACACTCCTATCCCCGGTATGCTCTCCGGAGAACCTTCAACGGCTGAATCCGATCCGGCCTGCCGTGCCAGGGAGTTCTCGAGTTCAACTACGGCCCCGTAATTCTCCATTATTTCAACAGCCAGGGAATCCTGTACGTCTGTCAGGGACTCGAACGCTGTAAGAGCTTTGTCCACCAGAAGAAGTATCTCGTCCCTTATGACAAGGGCGTCACGGTCAGCCGAGTGGTTAGAATAAGTTTCAGAAAGGTATCTCAGAATATGGCTCAGCTCATTGACATCTTCAGGAACTATAAGAGTTCCGTCAGGTGCTTTCTTCTTCCTGTCCTTGAGCATCTTGGAGAGCATGTCCGCGAACCGTACCGTAGTTCCGGCAACCTTAGCCACCTCAGCAGGTACGGCCATGGGCAGGAACATCAGAGTACACAGCTGATCCTCTGCAACGGGGCGGTTCATCCAGGTGGTGGTCATCTCCTGGAGCTTGGCTGAAACTACAGGCCCCATCATATCTATCTTAGCAGGGTCTATCCCGCCGGAGAAGAGATTGAAATGGGCCAGTTTGATCTCGCTCTTAAGAAGAGGTGCTTCCATGATACTCAGAACACTGTCAAGTATTCCTCTGAGTACCTTAAGCAGTGCTTTTCCGAGAGCAAGATAAGCTGAGGCCGTATTAAGCAGGAAGCCTGCTATCGCTGCTCCCGCCTTGACTATGGCCTTAAGGGTCTTGATGAAACTCTCAACTGTCCCTATGACAGTAAGAAGGCCTTCCTTCAGCTTGCTTATTGCGGCCGGAAAGTCCTTGCCGGCCTTACCCATGAGGAACTCCCAGAATTCCACCCAGGTAGCTATCTCCTGTCCGTCACGCAGAGCTGTTACAGTAGTGACGCGCTCCTCACGGTCAGACACTTCAACACCGGGGAGCAGAGTGGTCAGCGCATCAGGTTCAGCGGAAGCTGCGGCACTGCCGTTCTCAGTACCCGGTTCAGCATTGCCTTCCGGCACCACGCTCTGTCCGGGCTTACCCCTCTCTGATCCGGACATCCCTCTCTTAACTCTGTCCGACTTAAGATTGGCCTGGTCCTTTTCAGCCTGCCTGTCCAGCATCTGTTCTATCTGCTTATCTATAGTAGTCATTATCAGTCCACCGATTTTTTTATCCAGGAATTGTTACCTATCTGTATGTGCATGTTGGGTATCTTAGGAT
>Ga0172377_10004645_pt1 | contig 14108 bp, 13 predicted proteins | sample Pumphouse3metaG_FD_119749 | JGI IMG/M metagenome (GOLD analysis project Ga0172377, IMG submission 119749) | Leachate microbial communities from a municipal landfill in Southern Ontario, Canada - Pumphouse #3 metaG | ecosystem: Engineered > Solid waste > Landfill > Unclassified | place: Canada... | reverse complement strand
GATGCGGAAGATGTCTTTATCGATACCCAAACCTCGGATCCGCGGGGGATGCTGGCTTATCTGAGCGCCATCGCCGCGCGCAAGACCGGGGTCGCGGAAGAGACAATCCTGCAGGAACTTACAGCCCGGGAAGAACAGCTCAGCACTGCCATGGGACGTTCAGTGGCGCTGCCTCACGCGCGCTTGGAAGGGATCGAAAGTTCGCAGCTCTTCATCGTGCATAACCAGCACGGCATTGAATGGGACAGCCCGGACGGCCTGCCGGTGCACCTTTTCATCCTGATCCTCACACCCAAAGCGAAACAAAACGCCCAGATCCAGATCCTGCGCAGCCTCTCGCTGGCATTGCAGGACCGCAAACTGACCTCGCAACTGGTGGACAGCACCGATCCCAAGTTCCTCTGGAACAGCATCCGGAGTGAACTGACCAGCTGCAGCCGCTGCCGGCTGACTTAGAAGTTGGTTCAATCCTCCGCGGGAGATTCACATAGGCTGAAGATAGCCCAGCCGGCAAGTGCCCCCGCTGCGTAACAGAGCAGATCGGCCCATCGGAAGCCAAAACCAAGGATCAGTCCGCCGATCCGGGTTTGGCGGATGGGTTCCAGCCAGAGCGGATGCCAGAGTTGGCTGAGTTCTATCAGCCCGGACCAGAGCAGGGTGAGCAGAAGTACCCGGACCAAACTGGCGCGGGGCAGAAACAGACGGAACAAGGCAAAGAAAGCCAGAGCCCACATGGCGTCGCCGGTGTAGCGGGCCAGGATATCCGGCAGCAAATCACCCCAGCGGCGTGAGGCTATTCCAATAGCGGCGCTGGCCAGGATCAGCAGAACGGGGGCGAGTATTTTCCTTCTGTTCATATAGTTATGGCTATCACGCGGAAACTGGCCTCCGGGTCAGGTTCTCATCGGCCTTGCCTGCTCAAGCCGGCCGGAGGGCAGGCTAAACGTGGTTTCTGAGCGCCAATTCCAGAGGGTGGGGCTGCAGGTAATACTGGGCGGCCAAATAGGGCTTGTCGTATTTGCGGACGTAGTGGTTGATCAGGGTCACGGGCACAATCAGGGGCAGGAGGCGGTTCCTGTAATTATCTATCAATTCAAGCAGTTCAGCCTTTTCAGCTGCGGTGAGTTCGGCCTTGAAATAGCCCAGGATGTGCTGCAGAACGTTCTGATGTTTGGCCCGGGTGGCGTGATAGGAAGTGGCTTGCATCAGCCTGGCCAGGTAGATATCCGCGAATTCGTCCGGCGGGTATTGCCTGACGGCGGCCACGAGTTTGCCCATTTCGCGGTAGAGGGCGGGATTATGGGCCATCAGCAGCAATTTGTGGCGGGTGTGGAAATCCACCAGGGCGCCGGCCGAGAAAGCTTTGCGGCGAAGCTGGATCCAGCGTTGCATGATGAAGATCCGCTCGATGAAATTTTCACGCAATACGGGATCGTGCAGGCGGCCTTCTTCCTCCACCGGCAGCAGGGGAAAAGCGCGCATGAATTCCCTGGCAAAGATCCCCACGCCCTTTTTCTCGCCCGCGCCTCCTTTGGCCGGATAGACTTTAACGCGCTCCATCCCGCTGGAGGGGGATTTGCTCTTGAAAACGTAGCCGCAGAGTTCTTCCGAGTCCAGTTCTGCGAGCCTGCGGGCGGCCCATTCCAGCATGCGCGGGGTATGGTCGGTCTTGTCCTTGATGGTCAGCAAACGGGGGTTTTCCACGTCGCCAACGAGGCGCATGGCGTCACGGGGAACGGGCAGGCCGCACTCCACTTCCGGGCAAACGGGCACGTAAGTGACATATTTGCCAAGGGTTTCCACCAGCCAATGATCATATTTGTGCTGGCCGTCGTAGCGCACCTTGTAGCCCAAGAGGCAGGAGCTAATGCCGAGTTTGAGTTCGTCCATAGATGTTGGTCCTTCGGGTTGACCTTGTGTGATCGACCCCGCTGACTTTATTTGAGATGTTCCGGTATGATAAGTTCCGCTTCGGTGGCCTTGACGACGTCCTCCACGCTATAGCCTTCGCTGACTTCGCGCAGCAGCAATCCTGCAGGGGTTACTTCGATCACGGCCAGATCTGAAACGATGAGGCTCACCTTGCCTTTGGCGGTGAGGGGCAGGGTGCATTCCTTCAGGATCTTGGGGTTGCCGTGCTTGTCGCAGTGTTCCATGGCTACGATCACTTTTTTGGCGCCGGTTACCAGGTCCATGGCTCCGCCCATGCCGGGGATGATCTTGCCGGGGATCATCCAATTGGCCAAATTGCCGTGCTGATCGACCTGCAGGGCGCCCAGGACGGTGATGTCCAGATGGCCGCCGCGGATAATGCCGAAACTGGTGGCGGAATCGAAGAAGGAAGCTCCGGGCAGGGCTGTGATGTAGCCTCCGCCGGCGTTTATCATGTCGGGATCCTCGTTGCCTGCGGCGGGGGCGGGTCCCACGCCCATGATACCGTTTTCAGATTGGAAGATCACATGCACCCCGGGCGGGATATGGTTGGCGGCCTCAGTGGGCAGGCCGATGCCCAGGTTGACGTAGTCGCCATCCTTGAGTTCCTTGGCGATCCGGGCTCCGATCAGCGCGCGTTTATCCATTGCTGGCCTCCTTGCTCAGGCAGATGTAATTTACGAAAACTCCGGGAGTTACCACCTGTTCGGGGTCCAACTCGCCGATTTCCACGATCTCGTCCACCTCGGCGATGGTGATCTTGCCCGCCATGGCCATGATGGGGTTGCTGTTGCGGGCGGTTTTGCGGTAGATGAGGTTGCCGCTGCGGTCGGCCTTCCAGGCGCGGATGAGGGCAAAATCGCTGGGGATGGCGGGTTCCAGGATATAGTCCTTGCCGTCGAGGTTGATGACCTGCTTGCCTTCCTCCACCACGGTGCCGACCCCGGTGGGGGTGAGAATGCCGCCCAGGCCCATTCCGAAGGCGCGGCAGCGTTCCATCAGTGTGCCCTGGGGAATGAGTTCCACCGAGATCTCGCCGGAATTCATCTGGCTCTGGATCTCGCGGTTGGTGCCGGTGTGCGAAACCTGTGCGCTTTTGATCTGGTGGCTCACCACCAGCTTGCCCACGCCGCGGTTTTCCCAATCCGAGGCGATAACGATCATGTGCAGGTCTTTGGTTCCCGCCTCCACGAGGGCGTCGATGATGCCTTCGGGCGCGCCCACGGCCAAAAATCCGCTGATGGCCAGGCGGCTGTGGGGTTTGATCATGGCGGCGGCTTCAGCCGCTGTGATTTGTTTGAACATTGCTTCTCCTAAGGATATGAATGATATTTTGCGGGCATTTTTTTGCTGCTGCGCTTTATGTCAACAGATAGTCTTGGACATGGTGAAGATCCTGGCTGCCCAGGGAAACCTCCAGATAGATGCCGTCGTCCCGGTATTCTTCCTTGTGGACGAAAGCGATATCGTGCAGCAGGGAGGCCAGGGCGGCTTTGTCGTAAGGCAAAAAGACCTTTTGGAATTGCTTGTTGAAAAGCTTTTCCTCCAGTTTCTTCAGCAGATCTTCCACGTGGCCACGCTTGAGGGCTGAGATCAGCACCGCCTCGGGATAGCGCCTGTGGACCAAAACCTCGTAGGTATCGTCAACGAGGTCAGTTTTGTTCAGCACCAGCAGTTGGGGGATGTCCTGAGCGCCGATCCCGGCCAGTACGGAATCCACCTGATCGATGTAATATTCGAAGCGTTCATCGGAGAGATCGACCACGTGCAGCAGCAGATCGGCGTCTTTTACCTCCATCAGGGTGGCGCTGAACGAAGCCACCAGATGATGGGGCAGGTTTGAGATGAAGCCGACCGTGTCGGAGATCACCACCGGAAAGGAGGTGGAAAGCTTGAGCTGGCGCGAGGTGGAATCCAGGGTGGCGAAAAGCTTGTCCTCCACTAGGACCCCGGCCGCGGTGAGCGAATTGAAGAGAGTGGATTTGCCGGCGTTGGTATAGCCCACGAGGCAGATCTTCTTGGTGCGGTCGCGCTGTTTGCGCTGGGTCTCCTTCTGTTGGGTGATGCCGGCAATGGCTTGGTTGATCTTGCGGATCTGCTGGCGGATGAGGCGTTTGTCGATCTCGATCTGTTTTTCGCCCATGCCGCGAGTGGCGGCCCCTCCGGAGGAGCGGGTGGAGCCGCGTTCCTTGTCGAAGTGGCCCCAGAGCCGGCGCAGGCGGGGCAGTTGGTACTGGAGTTCGGCCAAACGCACCTGCAGCTTGGCTTCGCGGGTGCGGGCATGGTCGTGGAAGATGGAAAGGATCACCTCGGTGCGGTCAATCACCCGGATGCCGAAATCGTTCTCTATGTTGCGGGCCTGAATGGGATTGAGCTCTTCGTTGATGATGAGAACGTCCGCCCGGGCTTGCTGCATCTTGTGGCTTAGCTCTTCCAAAAAGCCTTTGCCGAAATAGGTGGCGCGCACGGGATGGTTGCGTTTCTGGGTGTAGCTGCCCAAAACGTCGATCCCGGCAGTGTCGGCCAGGCGCTGCAATTCATCCAGGCTAGCCTGGGTCTGGCTCTCTGTTTCGTTCTGGCGCACGATCGCGGCCAGGAAAGCCGTCTTGTCCTCGCGCTCCAGGTCTTCCCAGGAATCCGGCTCGAGGTCGAATTCCTCCATCAGATGGTCATTTTCTTCGTATTGCATGGTTTTCCCCAATCTTTATCTTGATCTCGCCAGCCTGCCCGGCCCGAAGGCTGCAGGCAAAAACAGGATCACGCCTCCCGCCTGATCCCCGCACTGGAGGCGGCTATCTCGCGGGGGGCTGGCGAGGGACGTGGCCCAAGGCCGCAAGGCTGGACTTGTATCAGCTATCCTGGGCCTCAGGGGCTGATCTTGGTTCCCCGGCCTTCCCTGCGGCCCGGAGAACTATCGTAAACCTCGGTATTGTAATAGATCACGGCGATGTAGTCGCGGGGGAATTCGCCGTGGAAAAAGCTGTGGATGAGGTTGATGTAAGTCACAGCGTCGCGCTCGTAGGCTGTGAGCTGGGGATCCAGTGGATGCAGCAGGCGGGCGATCTGTTTGATCTTGTAGGTGGGTATGTCCAGCCAGACGGTTACGCAGGCGGGATTAACCATTTGGTTGATGAAGGTCTGGGTGTTGAATCCCGGTTCAGAATAGAGTTCCAGAGAGCCCATCCGGTTCGCGCTGAAGTTTTTCTCCGCGTGGGTGTAAAGGCTGTCCAGAACGTTCAGTTTCACGTCCAGGGGCTGCTCCATGTTGTCGCGCAGGAGCTGGATCAGTTCTCCGATCTTGTTTTCGTTAGGCAGAAAGCCCATGCCTTTGACGGCGTTGTTCAGCTTGAAGCGCGAATCTTTGCGGGCGGCGCCGTAGGTGGCGATGATGCCGTTGTGGGGTCCGGAAAGCTGGGGGCTGCGGGTGGCTTCCTTTCCCTTTTCCAGCATTTCGCGGAAGATATCCAGGTATTCCTGGCGTTGGGAGCGGTTCCAATCCCAGAAAGACTGGGGGAAATCCACCAACGGGACATCCTGCCAGACGCCGTCAACCTCGGCTCGGATCGATGCAGCTCCGGGAGACGGGGTTTGAGCGGTGGTCTGCACGCAATAGCCGTCTTTCCAAAAGGTTTCGGGGTCAACGATGTCTTCGGCTTTGAGCAGGCCGATGCTGAACAGCAGGCCAAGGATGGCCAAAAGGATGATCTTTTCCATATTCAACTCCTGTGTTGTTCGATATTTTCCCTGGCTTGGGTGACCATTTCGTAGAGGGGCAGGTTGTTTTCCTCCAGGAAATGTTTCAGAGCTTCGAGGCCGCGCCTGGCCAGGCTAAGCTTCTTGAGTTTCTTATCCTTGATGGGCATATCCAAAGCAGGAAGCAGGCCAAAATTGGCGTTAACCGGCTGGAACCTGCCCTGGCCGGGTTCGGTCAGACGGCGCCAAAGCTGGCCCAGAATCGTTTCCGGCGGCAGGAGGGGTATCCCCTCCGCCAGGATCCTGGCCACCAGCAAGCCCGTGGCGATGCACTCCACATAGCCTTCCACTCCGCCAAGCTGTCCGGCCACAAAAACCTGCGGGGATGTTTTGAGGCTCAGGTTGCCATTCAGAACTTCAGGCGCGTTCAGATAGCTGTTGCGGTGGATGGATCCATAGCGCAGGAATTCAACCTGCTCCAGCCCCGGGATGAGGCGGAAGATCCGCTTCTGTTCAAACTGGCGGAGCATGGTCTGGCAACCCACTAGGTTAAAGGCGGTCTGATCCCGGTTTTCCGTCCTCAGTTGCAGCACCGCGAAGGGCTTCTTGCCTTCGCGCTCCAAACCCATCGGGCGCATAACTCCATGGCGCAGAGTGTCTTTACCCCTGCGTGCGAGTTCCTCCACCGGGGTGCAGTTCTCATAATATTGGAACTTGATGTTGCGGAAAAACTCGTTTTCGAACTCGTGGGCCTGATACTGCTCGCCGCTCAACAGGGCATCCACGAAAGCGTAATACTCCTCGCGGGTGAAGGGGCAGTTCAGATAGTCCGGCTCGCCTTTGTCGTAGCGGTCCTTGCGGTAGATCCTGCCCATATCCAGGCTGTCCGCGGCGACGATGGGCGCGATGGCGTCGAAAAAGTAAAGCTGGTTCGAGCCCAAGGTATTTTGCAGTTCAGCAGCCAGAGGATCCGAGGTCAGGGGGCCGCTGCTAAGGATGCACAGGCCGGGGGGAAACTTGGTCACCTCTTCGCGGACGAGCTCGATTTTGGGATGTGCCTGGATGAGGTCATCCACCTTTTTAGCAAAGACCCCACGGTCCACAGCCAGAGCGTGTCCGGCCGGCACCGAGCAGCTTTCCGCGATGGGCAGCAGCTTGGATCCCAGCAGCCTCAGTTCCTCTTTCAGCATGCCCGAGGGAGTGTCCGGCAGAGTGGATTTGAGGGAGTTGCTGCAGACCAGTTCCGCGGCCAATCCGCTTTGATGGGCCGGGGTCAGCTTGGCGGGGCGCATCTCAAACAGCTGCACCGCCCAGCCTTTATCAGCCAGATAAAGGGCGGCTTCGCTTCCTGCCAGGCCCGCTCCGATGATGGTGACGGACTTCATCATAGGCTTAGCGGGCCGCTTTCACCCGCAAAAAGATCACCGCTCCGATCAGGGCGGGGATCACATCGTTGATGATGAAGATCGCGAGGGTGGTGCTGGCAATGCTTTCAGCCTGCAGGCCGATCTTGGTGAGCAGCGAGACCGCGAAACTCTCTTTCAGCCCCAATCCGGCCACTGTGATGGGTATGCTGTAGGATAGATTCGAGAGCGACATCCGTTTCACGACGTCCCAGAACGACACTGCCTGGCTGAGATGCAGCATCAGCCAGTATTGGAGCATGTTCAGCAGGGTGGTGGCGATCATCAGCAGCGTGATCCCCGGCGCATACCTGATGTAATTGGGCCGCAGCCTTTTCCAGCGCCGGTTCAGATTGAGTACAAAATACAGCCAGAAGGGCAGGGTGATCAAAAATACGAAAAGCGACCAGCGGATCCAAGCCGGAATTCCCTGGGGAATGAAAAGCAGAGCGAGGCTGGCAAAGGCGAAGATGCTCCAGCTAACGAAGATGCGCTCCAGAAAACAGGAGAGCAGCGAAGCGCCTTTGCTGCTGTTCGAAACATAGGCCACCTTGCCGATGATGCCCCAACTGCCGGGAACGGCGAAACGCAGGGCCTGGCCGATCATGTAGGAATTGAAGACCTCAACCCTCTTAAGCTCGTACAAGGGATTGATCTGCAGAGAGTATTGCCAGGCCTGATACTGGCCCCAATGCCGGATCACAGCCAGCCCCACAATGGCCAGGATCAGCCAGAGGGGTTGGCTGATCAGGTTTTGCCAGACCAGGCCGATATCCAGCCGGCGGAACAGCCCCCACAGGATCAGTCCCGTGATCAGCAGTTTGAGCACGAAACTCAGGATTCGCCAGAGCTTTTTTCTGCTATCCGCGTTCATGTTAGCCAGAGATCAGGTCCCTTGTGTGCTGCAGGGCCGCGAGGATCAATTCGCGGGGCGGAACTGCGATGCTGCCGTCGTTCATCATCCGGTGGCAGAGCTCGCGGGAAGCTTTGATATCGGCCGCGGCCTGGGCGAAAACCTCGTCCCGGTTGCGGGGAAGCCTGGCCACGCCTTCTTTAACGGCTTGTTCGGCCACGTCGGCGGCTTCCCTGGCGAAAACGTCCTCCTCGTCCATGCGGGGAACCATGTTCTCAGGATCAATGCCGCGCGCCTCGGCGAAACCGGCCAGGGAATGAGCCGCGCGGATCGCCATCCCGTCTGTGATCTGGCTGGCGCGGACCAGCAGGGCGCCTTTGAGGATGCCCGGGAAACCGCAGGAATTGTTGATCTGGTTGGGAAAATCGCCCCGTCCGGTGGCAACGATGAAGGCTCCGGCGGCTTTGGCGTCATGCGGATAGATCTCCGGAACCGGATTGGCACAGGCAAAAACGATCGCCTTGGGAGCCATCAGCCTGATCCATTCAGGTTTCAAGGTATTTGGGCCCGGGGTGGAAAGCGAGATCAGCACGTCCGCGCCGCGCATCGCCTCTTCCATCGAGTTCAGGCGCTGCGGGTTGGATATTTGCGCCAGGGCCCATTGTTTGAACTTGTCCGGATTGGCGGCCAGGTCTTCCCGGCCCTGGTGCAGGCCGCCTTTGCTGTCAAAGATCACCAGATTCGCGGGATCAAGCCCGCTCTGGAGCAGGATGCTGGCGATGGTGGTGTTGGAAGCGCCGGCACCGAACAGCACTGTCCGGATGTCCTGGATCCTTTTATCCGCCAGCTTCAGGGCGTTCAGAAGCCCAGCCAAAGTAACGCAGGCCGTTCCCTGCGCGTCGTCGTGCCAGACCGGGATTCCGCAGCTGCCGCGCAGTTCGTTTAAAACGCGGTAGCAATTTGGCTGCGAGATGTCTTCCAGGTTCACCGCGCCCACGCTGGGCTCCAGCATCTTCACAAATTCGATCAGCCGGGCCGGATCAGGTTTTCCCTCCTTGTTTCTGTCATTCACGCAGAGCGCGATGGCGTCGAATCCGCCCAGGTATTTCATCAGCATGGCCTTGCCTTCCATCACGCCCAGCCCGCCTGCGGGACCGCAGTCGCCATCACCCAAAACCCTGGTGCTGTCGCTCACCACAGCCACCAGGTTGCCCCGGTTGCTCAGTTCAAAGGACCTTTCCGGTTTGTCGCGGATGGCGGTGGAAACAGCCGAGACCCCGGGCGTGTACCAGACGTTGAACCAGTTGAAATCCCAGACCCCGGCCTTGGGTAGCGTCTGCATCTTGCCTTGGTAGAAAGCGTGGGCCAGTTCGGAGAGTTTTTTCAGAAAGGCCGTCTGCGCCGCGGAACGCCGGGCGGGTGGATAAGTGGCTGCGAAATATTCCTGGAGGTTGGCCAGGTCAGTGCGTAATTCTTCCATTTGTCATCCTGAAAACATTTATGACCCAACTTTTGGGACAAGCTGTATGTTGTCAATCTTTAATCAGCCCCCAGCCCAGGCCCGGCTTTGGGGCGCGGTGCCGACGTTTTGCACCACTGTCCAATGCGCTTTTTTCATCTTCGCTCCAAACAGCGCGGCACCGGGGCAGTTTCATATTGGAACGACGGCATCCATCCCCAAAGATGAAACGATGCCAGTGGGTCGCCGATGAAACGCCAGGCATTTTCTGAGTATCGAGCAGGGCATTGCCAATCTTATATCGGTTAGAACCTCTGTTTAAAAGCGTACCGCAGAAACTTCTTGACAGTATAGCATGCAGTTCAAGAATACACTTTAGAAACAATTGGATTTTCAGCCGGAGCATTTCCAGCTGAAACAAGCACTACTGGCAAAGGAGTGAAAGACGATGTCACGTTCATTTTTCTGTTTCATTTTCCTGATGCTGGGTTTTCTCTACGCGCAGGCTGGAGGTGATCAGATAGTTGGTTCGCTTTTGGTTGATCCTGAAGGGATCCAGGCCGATGGCCCCTCTTCCAGGGCGATCCTTGAACTGCTTGTAAACGGGAGCTGTGAGGAACCCCTGCAGGATGGCAACATCCCATTCTGGACCGAAGTTGTGGGCTCCAATTGGACCCAAAGGAGCGCTAATCCGAGCCCCCAGGAAGGTTTGTATTACTTCTTCCCCGGGGTTGCTGTCAACGCAGAACTGGCCCAGGATGTTGATGTGACGGATCTCTGGTATTACATCGACGGCGGCAGCCAGGAATTTGAATTCTCCGGCTATGTGCGTTCCTACCCCCAGTCGCCGGTTGATAGGACCCTCATTGTCCTGGAATATTTGAATGCCGATAAAACCGTGGTGTTGAGTTCATATGATTCCGGAATCCATACCAACACCAGCGAGTGGCTGCTGCTATCGGACACCAGGATCGCACCCGCGGGAACGAGATTTATCCGGATACGGCTGATCAGCACCAGAACCAATGGCAGCAACAATGACGGCTATTATGATAATCTCTCGCTAAAAACCGACATCATTCTGCCTCTGGCTCCCCAGAATGTGAGCATTGAACTTGCCTCCAACGACGTTATTCTCAGCTGGGATGAGGTAACCCAAGATGAATTGGGTGATCCGGTTGACATCAACCAGTACAATGTTTATGCCGGGGAGGTTCCGGAATTCACCTGTGGACCGGACAATCTGGCCGGCACAGTGGCAATACCGGAAATAACGCTTTATGGCCAGGCCGGTTCCTATGCCCGGCGCTTCTTCAAAATAACCGCCGTCAGGACTTTCAGCAGAATCGCGCCCTGAGTGATCAGCCCAGAGCGGGGCAACAGGGGCTTAAGAGGGATAACTTACTCAGCGGCATCAACTTACTTGCCTGAACCCCGGCGTGGGATTTCTCCCGATGTTTCATCTGGGAGTGGTGTTGTTAAGCCAGCCAGTTCTGCTCCGTAGCCTGATTTTCCCGTTTTTGCTCTTGCCCATAGGCATCTGAGCGGCTGGGCAACTTCGTAAAATCCGCCGTTGGCCATAAAAACTGCTTGACAACAGAGCATTTACGGCAAAAGGGTGTTCGCGGTAAAAGAGCTGAGAAAATGAAGATATGCATCGTATCCAATTCCCATTCCACCACTGATGTGCGGCTTTACTACAAGATCGCGCGCAGCCTGGCGAAGCTGGGGGAGGTGCATCTTGTTTGCCCCAGCGGGGTGCGCAACGCGGCGGTGAATCCGTTTCAGGACGTGGTGGAAACCGAATCCAGCTGGTACGCCCTGCCGCTGCTGTATCGCAAGGCCAAAAAGCTGAAGCCGGACATTGTGGTCTGCGTGGAGCCGCTGACGGTGCTGGTGGGCCTGGCCCTGCGCCGCAAACTGCGCTGCAAGGTGATCTTCGACATACACGAGTTTTTCCCGGACGCCTTCGCGGAGCGCTTCCGGCCCCCGCTCAGCTGGATCATGAAACAGCTTTACCTGGGCTTCGAACGCTGGCTGCAGCGCCGGGTGGATGCCACCACCGCCGTCAGCGAAGAGATCCTGGACCAGCTGGTTCCCCGCTCACGGCGCCAGAACGCCATCGCCATCCCCAATTATCCGGTCAGGAACGTCTGGGACTACAGCTGCGAAACGCCTATGGATATCAGCACCATCTGCGAGATGGATTTCGACCTCATCTACATCGGCGGCCTCACACCCGACCGCGGCGTTTTCAAGATCCTCAAAAGCGTGAGCCTGCTCAAGCAGGATTTTCCCGCCCTGAACGTCTTGATCCTGGGCAAATTCTTCGATCCGGAGGTGGAGCGGAGCTTCAACGAACGGCTGGATGCCTGGGGCCTGAACGCCATGATCTATTACCAGAGCTGGATCCCGGCGGAAAAGATAGGATTGCTGCTCAAACGCAGCCGGGTGGGGCTCTGGGTCTTCAATCCGCAAAACCGCCGCATGAGCCGCGCCGTGCCGCTCAAGGTGCTGGAGTATTTCGCCGCCGGGCTGCCGGTGGTTTCCATCAAAACACCTCTGATGCGCTCTCTGATCGAGAAAAATGGCCTCGGAGCCTGCTGCGAGTACCACAGCGATAGCATTGCCAAAGCTGTCGCCGGAATCCTGAGACTGAACCAAAGCGAATACCGGCTGATGAGCCAACGCTGCAGCGCCCTCATCGACGAAAAATTCAACTGGGAAGCCATCGAACCGGAACTTCTGGCTCTCATGCAACAGCTTGCACCCGAATAAGATGCGCGTACTCTACATCAGCTATTTCTATCCCCCGCTGGGCGGTCCGGCCGCGCTGCGCAACGTAAAAACCGTGAAGTACCTCGCCCAAAGCGGCATCACCTGTGACGTAATCACCGTCCGGGATATCGAATACCTCTACCGCGATCAGTCTCTGCTGGAGGAAAACGCGGCGGCAAAGATCATCCGCACGGATTCCCTGGATCCGATGGCCCTGCTGAAAAAAAGCCGCGGAGGAGAAAATCCGGGCCTATCCAGCGTATATCTGAACACTCCGGAAAAGCTCAAACTTCGGGTGCGCCAGCTCTATCCGGTGGACAACAAGATCGGCTGGCTGCCGCAACTGATCAAGGCCGGTCGCCAAGCCCTTAAAGACCAGAGCTACGATCTGATCTACATTTCCCTGGGTCCCTTTTCCTCCGGGATCGGCGCTTACGCCCTTTCCCGCGAAAGCGGCATCCCCCTGGCCGTGGACCTGCGCGATTACTGGACCCTGCTGGCAGACTACGATCTGCAGGGCGGAGCGCTCTATAAAAAGCTCTCCCGGGCTTTGGAACAGCGGATCTATCGCCAGGCCAGCCTGATCGTCACCGCCACCGGGGGCATCGCCAGCGACGCCGCCAAAGCCTTCGGACCGGAGCTGAGGGACAAAATGATAACGGTTTACAATGGTTGGGACGAGTCCGATTTCGCTGACCTGCCGAAGGCGGAAGCTGATGAGGGATATAGCTTTGCCTATTTCGGCAACATCTACGCCCGCCGCAGCCTGCGCCATTTTTACCGGGCCCTGGCCCGCCTCCGCGCCGAAAACGCTTTGCCGCCGAACACGCGGGTGAAGCTATACGGCAATTTTTTCCGCGAAACCCTGGACGAGATCGCTGCCAGCGGGATCGCCGACCTGATCGATATTGTTCCCCAGCTCAGCCACCGCGAAGCTTTGGCCGCCATGCGGAACGCGAACGCCCTGCTTTTGGTGGTCAACAGCAGCAGCCCGCGCGGAACGCTCACTTCCAAGGTATTCGAGTATCTGCGGGTGCAAAAACCCATCCTGGCGATGGTTCCCAGCCACAATGAAGCGGCTGCCCTGCTGAAACAATGCGGCCATGACCTCATCTGCGCCATGGAATCCGCGGACAGCATCCACCATTGCCTTAAACGCCTGTTCACAGAGGGTTCCCGGGAATACAGCGTCCCCTGGGAATTGCAACGCCAAACCCAGGTGGCCAAGCTGGCGGAGAGGCTTAAAACCCTGTTCTAAACCGATCTTTTTTTACTCAGCTAAAAAAGTGCAAGATGAGCCGGGGAAATTGGATTTTTCTGGCGGCGCTCCCAGCATCATTACGGGATAAATACGGGATCAATACGGATGAAATCCGTATTGATCCCGTATTTATCCCGTATTGATAATGGGGGCCAACCAGGAGTTTGGAAAAGGAAATCTAAAAACTAATGATCAAGTTCGGTGGATGCAGCTGCAAAGTGACAACGAAATCTGCAAATTGTGCAGCGAAAACTGCAAACTGTCGCATACTAGGACATCCTTACTCATCCTTTCCAAGACCACTTTTGGTAGTTTGTGACAAGGTTTCTGCAATTAAGATCACCGAGAATTTCAAATTTTGACACGATATCTGCAAGAGCCAGTTAAAGACATTGCTTTTTTAGCGCAGGATGAACCAGAATCCGTGTTAATTCTTGGGACCAAGCTTTGATCAGTTCCACAGGCTTGAATCCACACCACTACTACATCAAGACTATGCCAAGCATTTCGGAGTTAGAGATTAGTAATCAGACTATGAAACTGGAGGTGCTGGGGGAATATTCGTGGATGAAGCGCATTTCTTTTGCATTGAAGATACATAGAAATACCTTTGCGTAATACCAAAGTGTCCAGCTTTCCAGGATCTACTTTGTAGTTATCCACAATTTTTTCATAATTTCTCAACATGAACCCTGAAAAAGCTCAGTTATCCACATATTCTGCCCTCCT
>Ga0172377_10004640_pt1 | contig 14115 bp, 7 predicted proteins | sample Pumphouse3metaG_FD_119749 | JGI IMG/M metagenome (GOLD analysis project Ga0172377, IMG submission 119749) | Leachate microbial communities from a municipal landfill in Southern Ontario, Canada - Pumphouse #3 metaG | ecosystem: Engineered > Solid waste > Landfill > Unclassified | place: Canada... | reverse complement strand
GATTATATATTTTCCCCTGATAAATGGCCATCGGCGAATTGATGAAATGATTGAACATTGAAAACTGGTTGACGTAATTCCAGATATCGCTTCGATTCGTATGAAAGATGTGGGCGCCGTGAATATGAACATCAATATTTTCAATGTCTTCGGTATACGATAAGCCTCCGACATACGGTCGCTTCTCAATCACCAGACATTGCTTTCCCTGACTTTGCATTTGCTGGGCGAATGTCGCGCCGGTGAACCCGGCTCCGACAATTAAATACGGATATTTTTTCATGATATTATCCCTCACATGATGAAATAATGATATGATTGGTCTTTATTATTATATCACAAGTACTCTTGTCTTTTCGATTTTCAATCCTATGGTGGTGGAACTTCACCATTTATTCCAAAGCTCATTGACAAATGGATCCTTTTTTTATTTTGGAAAGTATTATTGGTTCATGAAAGTTGAATGATCCTTTATTCCCCTTGATTTTCTTCAGATCCTTACGGATCACGAAGAAACGCCAAATTCCTAATCCCACAACTGCCACACTATCGATAATATAAGGGAATATTTGCCAAATTGCCATCCGATAGCGTAAGACTTCATCATTCATCGCATTGGAATTGACAATGGTATAAACTGCGTTTCATAATACCGAACCGCCATATAAACTCTTTCATCGTAATCCACAAAATAGTAAGGGCACTGGGTCGATCATCCATAGGGACGTCAATTTCATGTTGATCATTGTAAAATGATTCGTGTTCTTCGCATCGAGGATCCCTGAAACAAACCTATCAATCAATGATTTAAAATGGTATAAGGCAATAAGCTGCTTAATGAAAATATTCTGAGCATAATTCATATTGACAGAATTTCCGAAATAATTCCTGAATAGGGCCGCGCAAAGGCCCGATAAGGCGTAACCCTGCATTTTCTCCCGTCATAGCTTCATCGGCGACGGTTACGTTAAATTATGACTAAAAAATTTCCTATGGGATTTGACTCCCATAGGAAATTAATAAGTAATATGATTGGCAAACTTATCACAAAGTGCACATCGCTATTAATAATGCTATCTATGTCTTAATTATTTGGTGCGGGACCGTCAATTTTTCTTCTTGTAAAAACAAAGGAATACAACGGCGGCACTTACAAGGACGACAACACCATCGATAATTATCATCGGTGCTATCCATACAGGAAGTTTGTAACCAATGATTTCACCGTTCATCGCGTTGCTGTTTACCAACGCGTACATCATATTTTTCATTGCGGTCTGAAGAACAACCGCATCGCCGTTATCATTTTCATCAAAATCGAAAACTCCGCCACCGTTTGTTTGAAGGTTAAGATCTCCTCCCGCGTATGCCATCTGCCTTCCGTTCATATATTGGGGATTGGTGTTGAAGTCGCAGATAACGGCCCCCTTGAATCCCCATTCATCACGAAGAATCTCGGTGAGAAGACGATAATCGCCTCCTGTCCACATTGAACCGATGCGATTGAATGATGTCATCAGTCCTCTGCAATCACTGTCCTTTATTGCAATTTCAAACGCCTTAAGATAGATTTCGCGCAAGCTTTGCTCAGTTAGCCAACTGCAATCACCATTGATGCTGCGGTGGGTTTCCTGTTCGTTGACAGCAAAATGCTTTATCATCGGAACAACACCCTTGCTTTGCAATCCACGAATCTCAGCGGCGGCAATTTTCCCCGTAATAAAGGGATCTTCAGAAAAGTATTCCGAACAGCGGCCGCCAAACTGACTGCGGTGAATATTAACTCCCGGCGCATATATGGAGGAATACGGTTGTCCCGTCAAATCGTAGCCCCAAATACCTTCATCGCCCATTGTTTTGCCCAATTTTTCAATCAACTCAACGTTCCAAGTTGATGCAAAAACAGGTTGACTGGCATACTGATTCGTCCCACTGATTTGCTCTTTGTTCATAAAACAAGTAAATCCACTGGGTCCATCGGCTTGTAATGTCGCGGGCATCTCCACATTTCTTATCACTTTTGTCTGATAGGCAGCCTGGTTGTAAACTTCAATCAGGTTAGCTGCGTTACAGGATTCCAGAATCGTTTGCCAGCGTTCATCATCATAATCAACAAAAGGCAACCAGCTTTCTTCGGGAGTTTCAGTTGGCAGCAAATCTCTTACTTTGACAGTTGCCTGCTGGTCGAACATAGCATATTCTTCCACGTCATAGTAGTCGATTGGATTATTTGTGATGACATTTTGTAGCTCATTAATCAAGCTGGTGCTTGCGTTTCTGTCACTGTCTGTTATCGGAGTCGGCCAAGTGCCAGTCCAATCACTTCGGGACAGCACTATGTCAAGAGGAGCGTCAATATCCGTCAATCCGGAAATGTCAGTATCTGTGACACTACCTTGGTTTATATAGCGGTTTCCGACTACATTTTGATTTGTGAGGGTATCCGTTTCGAAGCGGGCATCGGATGCCAGATTCAGCGTAATCATGCCCTCGGAATCATGTGAGTCATGTGAAATATAAAAATCGTAATCACCGCTTTCAAGCTCATAACCACAAAAGCCGTTATTGTTGGCATCTCGGTCATCGTAGCTTGCAAAATCATACGGGTCAATTGTGATTGTCAATGTTTCTTTTTGGCTTGGATTAAGCAATTTGGTTTTTGCGAATCCCACCAATACTTTATGCGCTTTTTCGATTCCGCCCTCTGTGTATGGAGCGCTAGCGTATATTTGAACGACATCCATTCCAGGAACACGTCCCGTGTTTTGTACTTCAACAGCAATTGAAATATTGCTGTTTTTGGTAAATGAAGTGGTTGGGGACGGTTTGATTGTCCATTCAAAATCTGTATAGCTTAAACCGTAACCAAACGGGAAAACAACATTTTCGTCGTACCATGCTTCCCCGTCCGTAAAGCCTCTGGTTTCATAATAACGATAGCCCACATAAGGACCCTCTTCATAGGTTACAAAATAGTATAAACCCTGATAGTATTTGTCAGAAGGCTGAAGTTTTGAATTCAAAGGATTGGTTACCTGCGCTTGGTCAATACCCGTTCCAAAGTTTACCGACGACGGGTCGGACAAAAAATCTGTTGCCCATGTGTCGACGGTTTTACCGCTGGGAGAAACCTCACCTGTTAAAATGGGTCCCAAGGCCATAATGCCCTGTTTTCCCGTATAGCCGATCCATAGCGCGGCGTCAATATCATCCGCAAAGGGGAATTTTTCGGTATCAAACAAGAAATCGGCTTCCATAGCTGAAGGGATATTGAGCAGCACTACTATCTTTTGGAAACCGGCTTCTTTGATATGCTCAAACATATCAATTTCATTTTGATCCAATTCCAAATAGTGGCTGTCTTCGCTGACCGCTCCTTCGCTGTTCCCCTGGTGGCGGGGCAGGTCTGCCCCCTCGCCGCCAATACGAGTAATGACCACCAAAGCAAGATCCTTATAATTTTCGTAGCTATCGATCACGGAATCTGTATACAAGTTTACCGGAGTCTCGCCTACCGTGTAAATCTTGTCGTCCCCACTGTCAAGGTCAACATTCGAACCGGAACGATCCGGACCTGAAGCCTGATCGTTCTCATAGAACTCTTCCAATGTTGGATTATGATCGAAATAACCATCAAGCGCATCAAACAATGTTTTATTGGCGAGATCGATGCCGTTTGCGCTCATGCGCTTAAACAAATCACTGCTGGGTTCAACAGCGAAACCGCCCGAGCCGCTGCCTGAATAGGCTAAATTGACACTGTTTTTGCCGAATACACTGACTTGCAGATTTTTCTCAATAGGCAACGTATCGCTTTCATTTTTCAGAAGAACAAATCCTTCCAAGCACACATCGATGTTCATTTGGGCTGCATTTAAAAATGCGTCAGTTTTACTTGTTGCTTCCGGTATATACATAGAAGTAGTATCGTCAGCATAGACAGGCCTGGGTCTGCCTAACACCAAGTTAACTAAATCATAGAACATCGTTGTTGCGAGAATGTTGACGACAACAAGCAAGACGACAAGTACTGTGGTGATGCTAAGCCATATTTTCCGCTTTCTTCTGAACTTTTCAAACATTCTATGTCACCTCTATTAGTTAAAATAGTTGCCGTAAAAAGGTAAATTAAAGTTTGCATCCCAAATGACTACACCGGTGGTTTCAACTTTGATACAGTCAACGATGGGAGCATGCGCAAGCATTGTTGTGCCAGAAAAAGGAATATTGTTTTCAGTGACAAGCCGAATAGTATTGGCACCTTTTTTGAGAGAAAGCTTTACACCCACTTCGGTCAAAGAGAAATCTTCGAATGGCAGGCAGTCAAGTCTGTCAGGATCAACGGGTAGAGGTATATCTTTCATCTCGATTGCAGGGTAATCTATTTCTACTGCTACACCATCATTAATAATATAGATTCCGAAGTTGTCTTTATTATAAGTGAAATCTTCGCCCCATTCCGCTGATAGCCTGATATAAATTGTCACATCATCCAAATCTTCATCGGCTGCAATGAAGAACTCGAGTGAGTTACCTTCTTGATACAAAAAGCTGACAAACCGATCATTGCTGCATCCTCTATCGTCGGGAGCTGTGACAATCATTGCCTTTTCCTGGACTGTTCCGCTGTATGAAGGACCAATCTTGCCGGTAAGGTCTGTATCTTCCGCTTCAAAGACAAATGTTTTTACATCATTGTTGTTTTTTGTCCATGCGGCTTTGAGGGTTATCGCTTGAGTAACCGGAGTTGCAAAATTATAATCCGTTGAGCCCAAAACCCATTTATCAAATGTGTATCCGACTCTTGTTGGATCTACGGGCTCCGCAACTTGAGCGCCGCTGTCAACTGGATAGCTGTACGTCTCTATTTCATCTCCGTAGTAATCGTAATCAAACGTGACGTTGTAGTGTGAAACTGCGTCGTTTGTCCAACATGCAAAAAGCTCAATATCCCCAGTAATCTTTGTACTGAAATCAAACGGTCTTATGAAGTCGCTATCCATATACCAATCGACAAAGGTATATCCGGACCGGACAGGGAGCTTATCCTCTGCCACGTTACCCTTAACCAAGTCCACAACTTCATTCTCTGCGTCTTGATAGTTAGGGTTATAGGTCACCGTTACAATTCCTGCTCCAATAGTGATGGGGAACTTGACTTGAATAGTACCACCGCTTACTTTTACCGTTACCAATTTGGTTCCGGTGGCAGTCATAGCGGGAGCTGTAATTTCAAAAAAGTCTGAAGTCATGGGTTTCAGTTCTGTTGAATCATCGGTGTAAGTCACCAAGACAACTCCTCCCTCGGGGTCGAAAGTCTCACCAGAAACATAATAATCCTGAGGCTTTGTATCGACAGTGAGAGATTTTACAACCTTTTGGACGGAGTCGCCCGAAGTGGTGGAGATCACCGTGTTTGTGCCAGAAATCGTCGTGCCAGAAATAGCCGTGCCAGAAATAGTCGTGACGGGAGGAGCCGTCACAGTCGTTAGCGGTTGAGATGACTCCTGAGTGCATGCGGATAAAGCGCCTAACAAAAAGAAAAGCGCGATGATAAGTACTGATAATCTCTGAAATTTTCTCATTTTTTTCTCCTATATATGAAGTATTAGAACTGTCTGTTCTTTTCTTTGTTTTCAAACTGAAATTTGTTTGAGCAATCTCTTAATGTTCAATTACCCCGCCATCAGTATTTGCATGATCAAATCATGCAGGAATAATTGTTTAGGGTATATTGTTCAGATAATATAGTTATAGACTCCGGCGACAGTGTCGCCGCCGGAGTCCGTAACTAACTAAGTCTACCTTTTTTTAACGTAATATTATGGAACGATAATTGTGATAACTTCTTCAACAGTTGTCAATCTGGTCTGGCCAATGTTGAACCAGCTACCACCAGTTGGCTTGTTCGTTGAATATGTGTTGAGAACAACCTTAATCTGGTATTCTCCTGAGGCAACGGTACTAGCAACCTTGATCTTGACGCCGTCAATGATTTGGCTTGTATATGTCAGATTAGCAAATCCGATCGGTGTGATGAGAACGTTCTCTGTCGTGATGCCAGCAATAAGAGCTGTATCATCTGCCATTGTGACCGTGTAGCTCGGTTCCCTCTTATATTCAGGATGTTCCGCATAGAGAGCTAAGTATTCATCGTAAATAATCTGTGCGTAATCGGAAGCCGATTGGTCTTCACTGCGTGCCATGAAGGTTGAACCGTTCGTACTGTACGAGGAAACTACAATGTGTTTGTACAAGCTGTTCATATCCATATATCTGTAGTAATCTGAATCGACAAGAATTTCGCTGCCTTTGGCAACAGTAAATTCGTCACCAGCGCTAATCACTTCGCCGTCCACGTTGAGTCGACTGATAACATTCATCTTGATTGTAGCAGGAATTGTAATCCAGCTATCAACTGTCACTGTCACAGCCAATTCTAATTCCCCGAGCGTCGAGGAGTTGACAGTTATGAAATTGTTAACGGGTGAAGTTCCTGTTTTGGCAGTGGCAATAGTGAATGAAACATCTTTGTCGGGTTGTTTTTCATATGTTTTAGTAATCAATGTATCTGTCTCCGTAGGAGTAACTTTCCAGCCTCCAAAAATGAAGCTCGATTGTCCGTCAAGAGGCAGCAACTCTCGGTTCACTACTTGAGTTTTTTGATCGTTCTTAGTCTCGAGGTATTTATATCCTTCAGTGATATACGTATAGACATAAACAGTAGTGGTCCTTACGCGTCCTCGCGAATCGATAGTTGTAGTTGTTTGTTCTTCTTCGGTAGGCACAATTCCTGTAAGGTCGGTCTCGGTTGGCCAGCCAATATCAAACGCGGTAATCGAAACGTCTTTTGTATCGGGTGATGTCACCTGATATTTTTGGCCAATTCCCGCAAATGCAGTCACGCTGAAATCCATCGATGTCGCGTTGTTCTTCATGACGCAGGAATTTACTTCATTATATACGTCACGAATAGCTGCCAAGCGAATGACATAGTATTGTGTCGCTGAAGGCACAGTACCGGATTTCACGTTGTTTCCGCCGGGAACTGCGCATTCTTCCTGAGTAGGAATGAGAACAACGCCCTTTCCACCGCGGGCTGTTGGATCCCACTGTCCCCAAGTGATACCGCCATCTGGGAATTCATTCCATGATCCCATCAAGTATGTATCGCCTGCGCGAAGCATAAGATCCTGAGGCATCCAATACTTACACCATCTGTCGTTGACAGTGCCGCCGCGGTATCCCCATTCGTCACGGAGAAGTTTTTGATGAGAAGCATAGTTTCCGGACTGTTGGACAAAGCCCAAACGGCTAAAGGATGTCATGATGCCAGCTGTGCCGTTCTTAATAACCGCTTCAAAAGGTCTGAGATAGATTTCACGGAAAGCTTGCTCTGTCGCGAATACAGAAACTCCACCGAAGTTTGCACGGCGATATTCCTGATCGTTGGCGAAGTAGTGTTTCCAATAGCACATGATACCCTTGCTAGTGACGCCATCATCGATCGCTTCGGCAACGTAAGCTGCAAGCACACCGTCTTCACTGTAATACTCGAATACACGGCCATTGAAAGGAGTACGATGGGTGTCGATGCCGCCACCGCGCCAGCCAGTTGTGCCGTTAAGCAGAGCCTGTGTTCCCAGCATTTCGCCCTGTGCCAACCACAAATCCTTGTTCCATGTAGAGGCAGTTACAGGACATGTCGGCCAGTTTGCGCCGCCACCGAATGAAACGGGGCCGTCGCTGCCTGTCAATCCGCCACTCAACGGGCCTTTGGCGCCTGTATAGTAAGTGACAAGTTGAGTGTAAGAAAGAGCATTCATGTATGCATCCCACTTAGCGTTGTCTGCTAGTTCCTGTGCGGTAAGAGTTCCAAATGAAACCACTCCGTCAATAACAGTGGGTTCATGATAGGGAACGCCCGTAAGAGCAACGCGAAGCGCTGTCAAATCAGCAGGTACTGCATCTGTTGCAGCCTGCGTCCAATTAGTCGGCAGATTATCCACTGAACTAACGAACCAAGGCTGGCCTGCTTCATCGTTCCACGGGGTATAGAATTCCTGAGAAAGAAGAATTGCATATTCGGCTTCCGTCAAAGTACGGTCTGCCAAAGAAACACCAACGGGTTGCTCCAAACCGAAATCTTCACGGCTTGCCGAGTTAGCCAATAAGTCGCCACGGACAGTTCTGAAATCCATGTAACCGTCATCCGTGAACACGGGCTCAGCTTTTTCACCGGTCTCAAGGTCGTATTCGATCTTGATGTCATTTGCTACAGTGTATGTTACACCGAATTCAACATCGTGTGAATTTCTGCGAACAGAGAGAACATAGTTTCCATGTTCAAGTTCCCAGCCCATGAAATCGTTATCGTTTGCATCGTTCCAGTCAAAGGAAGCAAGGTCATCGGCCTTAATCTGAATGGATACTATTTCGCTTTCGCCGGGTTGAAGTTCTTTGGTTTTAGCAAAGCCAACCATTGCGGCGGAAGCCTTTTCGATGCCACCATTATAGTAAGGCGGGGTTGAATAAAGCTGGACTACGTCCTTACCTGCCATGTTGCCTGTGTTTGTTACTTGCACTTTGATTGTGATGTACTGCGCATTGCTTGTGATCGCTGTGCTGCTTGATTTTCCAGCAAGTTGCCAATCAAATGTAGTATAACTCTCGCCTCCGCCGAACGGAACGAATACAACGCTGTCATACCATGCATCGGCTTCAGCCTTCGTATGGCCGGATGCGATCATGTCGTCATATACCGATTCATAATAGCGGTGACCCAAGTAGATGCCTTCGCGATATTCAACAAGCGAGAATGGCGTTTGGTTTCCATCGGGATCACGGAAGAATGAATCTGATCTGCCTGTGCCTTCAGCATTTTGGTTCATAACTGAGACGTTATAGAATGCGGGGTCAGCTTTCAAGTCTGCCCACCATGTGTCAGCCGCATGGCCGCTAGGGTTAACTTCACCTTTTAAAATTCTAACAGCTTCAAGGCATCCTACCTGACCAACGCCGCCTACCCAAAGAATGGCATCAACACCGAGGTTGGCATCGGTCTTGGGTTCAGCAAGCTCCGATACGTCCATTATGTTGGATGAGTTAATAATGACAATAACTTTATCAAAGTATTGTTTCGCGTGCATGATATGAGCTATTTCGTTGTCCTGAAGATCCAGCTCAGTATCAAGAGGGTTGGAGTGTCCTTTTGCGTTATAGGTTCTAAGGTCAGCATTTTCTGTACCCCATCTGTGGAACACTATGACGGCAGCATCTCTATATGCTTCATAGGTTGAAGTGACGGAGCTGCCTAAATACGCATTGGGATCTATTTCAAGATATTGTGCAGAAGCTTGCGCGCCACTTCCCACATACGCCTTGTAAATTTCGGCAAGCTTTGGATTCAAGGCATAGCCTTCTTCAGCAAAAGCATTGTTCCAATCATACTTTGTGCTTTGACTGTTCTGTCCGGAGCTACCTGATCCGCCGCCCGATACGACTATATCCTGAGAAGCGATACCCATCAATGATATTTTCTTCTCATTAGCAGCGAGCGGAAGCGCACCATTATTATACAACAGAACCTGACCTTCGTCATTAATCTGACGGTTAATAATATCCGCGGTTGCGTCTGCCTCCGCCTTGGTGGCGGCACCGGGATAATATTTAGCTTGGTTCGCCAGATTCAATGTTGAAACACCAGGTGAAGAAAATGTTCCTTCAACGATTAATTCCATTTCCGGTACGGGTATCAATATCGCCGAGTCACCTTTTTCTCCTTGGGGACCTTGTTCTCCTGGAAGACCCTGTTCGCCTTGTAAGCCTTGAGGACCCTGTTCTCCTGGAAGACCCTGTTCGCCTTGCTCTCCTTGGGGACCGGTGATGATATCCCCTGTGGTGCCACTACATGCTGTCAGTGCAAAGGCAAACAATAATGCAAAAATCAGAATTGACAGTTTTTTCATATTCTCCTCCTATAAATTTTTTTGAAAAAAAATTCTTTTGTTGATGAATTCTTAAATATTTTTTTCAAATAGTGTTGAACTCCTTTCTATATTTATATTTGAAAATTTCGAACTCACAGAGAACAAAAAAGCTTGTCGCCGATGAAACTTAAGTTTTCAACTCGGCTAATCCATCCAATCGCTCAATCGCTTCGGGAATGCTCATCCATCAAAAAAGGTGGCAAGATAATTAATTATCCCGAATTCTTTCTGAGTCAACGTAATATATTAAATAAACAAACGCTTACACTTCTCAAATATACCATATATCCAAGTGTCTATTTCGATTCTTGCATAATCTGTAATTTTTAATACACAACTTGTTAAAAACTGAATCACATTGAATAAAAACGCTTTTAAAACTCCTTTGTTTATCCGAGCTTTAACCTTCTTCTCAAGTGCTTATACACCATGATCATGATTGCCCCACGCAGCCGCCACGGAAGATAATTCACGATTGCAGGAAGCGATCGCAACCTTAACAGTCGATAGAGTTTCGCATCTCGATTTTTGATAAAACACCAAAGTTCTTGAAGGTTTTCTCTGCGTTCATTATCATCTTTTGCGACCGTGAATAAGATGGTAATTACCATAATGGCCCCAAGGCAATGAAACATGTATTTCTTTAGCCCTTTTTCAAACCGCGTTATTTCATTATAAGAATATGCCATAACCATTTCTTTCATAACACGGATCTGTTGATCATATCGTTGAGTAAATACTTTAATATTGACGGATTGATCTTCTCTGCCAATGAAATAATGATATAAATCGATATTCAGATAATAGATTTTATGCATATAAGGTAAAGGCTTGTAAGCAAAAATATTGTCTACATAGAACGTGTGCGATGGTAAATGGGTATTGCTTTGTCTTAAAAGGTCCGTATTATAGATTAAGGAATGCATCAATAAGACTTGAGAACCATAAAAGGTTTTTACTTCTTTCCAAGACAAAAACCTCTCTGTTTTAAAGTGCTTCTTGAACGATCGTACATAACTTCTGTTTTCCAATACTTTGTCATAGATAAAGTTGCAAATATACAAATCCGCTAGCGTCTTTTCTTCATAATGTTTTCGGATCGTATCCAGCAATTGATTGAATGCCAATTCATCCAACCAATCATCCGAGTCGACCACTTTGTAAAAAAGACCTGTCGCATGTTTCAATCCCTCATTGACCGCCGATCCGTGCCCTCCATTCATTTTTGACACGACGCGAACGATGTTGGGATATTTTTTCTCATATTCCTTAGCGATGGTTTGAGTATTATCGGTGGATCCATCATTCACAACAATAACTTCAACCTCTGTCCCACTTTTAACCAAGGAATCAAGACAAGTATGCAAATAATCTTGTGAATTATAACAGGGAACTGCGATTGTGATTAATTTCATTGGAATCACCTTTATTGATTTTCTTTTTGTTCAATTTCCGCTTTCTTTTCCTTGCTTTGCGGGAAAATCAGTTTAAAGATCGGGAAGAACACCCAGAACGAAATTGCCGAATAAATAATCATGGTAATAAAGTCCGCGATCGTTTCACCGGTCGCCCCCCAATTCCAAGTATTGATCAATAAATTATAGATGGGCGCGGTGTATAACCCTCTTGCGGCAGAAGCAATAAAGGTAATGGCCACATAGGCGATGGCATACCACATTGCCGCTTTCCAGGGATTGCCATCCGATTTGAACGTGATGTTTCTTTGAGCAAAGAAATTAATGACTTGGGCAATCAGCAGAGTGATTTGCACCGCTAAAAAGAATGCCAATCCCCCGCCGCCGCCGCTTTCCATCGTTCCGGCTTTGAAATCGAATATATAGTAGGGAGATTGATCAAAGTTGGTCCCCATTTGAAATATTTGAAAGTTCACGGATATCAAGCTCGTCTTTGCGAATAAGCTTTTGAGTATGGGCATCAACACCATTTGAAATACAGTGACGCCATTGCACAACATGAAAAACACAAGGAATTGGGCAATGTTTGGAAACCGTTTCTTGAATTTTTTCCATAGTGTGACCCACCATTGAACAAATTTTGATTGTCCTAATCTTCTAAAAAACAATTTGAGTTTGCTCTCTTCTTTGGGTTCGTTGGGTTCTGCTTGTTTGTTCATTTCAACTATGTCGCTCATTTTTCTTGATCTCTTTTCTCTGTTAGTTTATTTTGTTTTGAACGCTTTCTTCCTCCGGAAAAAAACATCTTTACCCCTTTGAAGAAATGTCCGTTAAACATCGCTATAAGCCCATCCAACTGGCGCCAAGTAATCATGCCGCCTGACATATGCGCCAATCCGCGCATTGGCAGTTGAACGACCCCCATCTCTAGCACATTCGCTTGGGTATGGTTCCCAATCAAGTGGAGGAATTTATTCGCAAAACGAATCGCCCTGTAAAACAACCTGCCAACCCAGCGCTTGGAATATTTCAGTTGTTCGGTTGTTGTATTGTAACCCACCACTAAACGGTTCTTTTTATAAAAATCATAGGTGGACTTGGGCACTTTTCTTCCTAGCAACTTTTCAAACTCTTCCACACTCACGTTTTGGATATCGCCTTTAAAGTAATGTGGCAAATCTGTCGCTTTCAGTTTTGGATCAAGGGTTACACCTTCCACATGAAGGGTCTCTTTAAGCAAAAGGGTTTGCGAGGAAGAGCCAATGAAAATCTCATAATCCAATTCTTCTATTTCCCATTTCATCGTTTCGGGATTGAAAAAACGAAATGCTTTGTCATCCAATTTAATTGCGACTTCCTTGATTTCGCCGGGGTTCAACGAAACCTTGGCAAAACCCTTTAGTTCTTTCAGTGGCCGAGTGACTTGAGAATTTTTGGCCCCAATATATAATTGGGCCACTTCGGAGCCGGCGACATCACCCACGTTCTTCATTTTGAACGTAACCAGATCTTTTGTCACAACCAAATCCGAGTATTGAAAGTCCGTATAAGAAAGTCCAAATCCGAACGGATATTTCACTGCCACTTTGTTCGTATCAAAATAACGATACCCCACAAAGAGACCTTCACGATATTCCGCGGTCATTTCTTTTCCCGGAAAATAGTTATATGTCGGTGTATCTTGGTAACTATTCATCAGCGTTTCCGCCAATTTTCCGCTCGGATTGACTTTTCCCGTCAATACATTTAATGTCGCCTTTGCTCCTGCTTGCCCACTTAAGTAGCTATGAACGATTGCATCGACTTTTGTCTCAAAGTCAATTTCCACAGGGCTCCCACAAGCCAAGATGACGACAATCTTTTTATTGAGCGTCACCAGTTCATCCAAAAGCTCTAATTGATTCTTGGGAAGCAACATGTCGGTGCGGTCGATACCTTCGACTTCGCTATACTCGTGCAAGCCCAGATAAAGCAATAAGACATCCGCATTTTCCGCAAGTTTCATTGCTTTTTTGATCAAGCTCCTGCTGCTTTTTCCATACCGTTTGTATCCCGGTTCAAATCCCACATAATTAAGATCATATTCTTTGACAGATGAGATTGTGTCGTCAATTTTCGTGGGATTGACAATGGACGATCCTGCTCCTTGATATCGTGGCGTTTGTGCAAAATCACCGATGATGGCCACTTTGTCTTTATTGTTTAAGGGAAGAACTTTATCCTTATTCTTTAAAAGAACTATCGATTCTTCTGCGGCTTTTTGCGCCATCGCATGATGTTTTTCAATATCGAATTTTTCCGGTTCTTTTATAAATGCCTTTTGCGTGTCAAAGAGCAATTCCAAATATCGTTCCACGTTTTCATCTAGCACTTTTTCATCTAATTCGCCGTTCTTGATCGCTTGAATGATGTCTTCATCGGTTTCACCTTTGTTACCGGGCATCTCCAAAGAGTTTCCTGCAATCAAACCTTTGATCCGGTCATTCGATCCGCCCCAATCCGTCACGACTAGCCCATTAAATTTCCATTCATCTCGTAAAATATCTTTCATCAAATGCTGATTTTCATTTGTGTGAGTCCCATTCAGCATGTTGTAAGACGTCATGATCGTTTTCAGATCGCCTTCTTCAATTCCCATCCGAAACGGCGTGAGATAAATCTCTCTTAATGTCCGTTCGTCGACGATTGAGTCGATCACCATTCGTCTGTAT
>Ga0172377_10004639_pt1 | contig 14115 bp, 8 predicted proteins | sample Pumphouse3metaG_FD_119749 | JGI IMG/M metagenome (GOLD analysis project Ga0172377, IMG submission 119749) | Leachate microbial communities from a municipal landfill in Southern Ontario, Canada - Pumphouse #3 metaG | ecosystem: Engineered > Solid waste > Landfill > Unclassified | place: Canada... | reverse complement strand
GTGCCGCCCGAACTCGTGCCCGTGCTGCCCGAAGAATTCACAGTGCCGCCCGAACTCGTGCCCGTGCTGCCCGAAGAATTCACAGTGCCGCTCGAACTCGTGCCCGTGCTGCCCGAAGAATTCACAGTGCCGCCCGAACTCGTGCCCGTGCTGCCCGAAGAATTCACAGTGCCGCTCGAACTTGCAATCGAAGAAGAAGATCCAGAACCGCCGCTGACACTTGAGCTAGAGATGCTCGAAGAAGACTTTGCGCTGGAACTCGATTCTACATATACGCTCACGCTTGAAGAACTCCGCGAACTGGAGGAAATAATCGTACCATCACTGGTTGTAGCAGACGTACGCGGAGCACCTGCACCCGAAAGAGGAGCGAGGTCATCCAAATAATTATCAATCCATTGAACGTGAATCAAAATGTTATTGTCTATGCGCTTGTTCACATTGGACGTATAATCGAGGAATATCAAGTGGCCAGAATTGCTCGCCACAAAAATATGTCCCTTGCCATCCGCAGTTCCTTGATCAAGCAACCAGCGCACTTCCGCTGTCCCAGAAATAGCATATCCTACCGACTCAGCGCTATTTGCAGAATAGCTTCCTGTCATCAAACTATCCGGGAACATATATTTGCGCAAATCCACATCAGCTACTACTTTTTTTGTGGAGGGGTCTATTTGCACAATATGAGAATCACCGAACAACAGAAGCGTACCGGAATATTCATCATAGCTTGCACCATGCGCACCTTTCAAGGAATCGATCAGTGTTTTTGTCTTAAGTCCCGTAATATGAATCGCTTGGCAAGGTTTTTCCACTACAGAACAGGTCGTATCTACAATTTCACCAAATTGAGCATTATAGCTGGAAGTCCTAGAAATTGTGCCCAAATTGCTCGAACGCGTATAAAAAGCCTTCCCTGTACCATCCCAGAGAAGTGTCGTAATATTGTTCGTACTTCCCGAAATCGTTACTTTCGTTCCCGCGCCCAAATTACTGACGGAAGCATCCGTCGACGCTGAATAGCGGACAAGATTACCCGGAATTCCCGCTGACCAAAGAACCGAATTATCAGGATTCATCATCAAGTGATATGTAGAGGAGCTCGCATTTGCAGACGCGGTGCGGACAATGTTTTTAGAACTCTTGTTTACCTTGTAGATAGCATTGTTGCCTTGACCGCCGATAAGAAGATCTCCATCTGGATGATGCACTACTCCATCCGCGCCAGGCGTTGCACAAATAGAGTCCTTATTACTGAGCTTTAGATAACCATCGCCATCGTAATAATAATCCACGCCCTTTACGCCCGTTCCGCCGCTATAGCGCGTATAATAGACGGTAGCATTCGTACTCGCCGAAGGATACAAATCACCCACCTGCTGAATCCAGATGCCGGTCGCCGGGTTATAAGGCGTATTGATAACGACATCAGCCGCAAAGGCTTCTGTCGCAAAAAGGCCTAAAAGCCCAAAGGCAAAAAGAAATGCGTTCTGTGTTTTCATGATCGTATCCTCCAGGGTTAATCGTCAAGCGCAAGGCCACCCTTGCCACCGTGGACACCCCATTTAAAAATCTTGTCAAATTTATAAGACTCTTTCTCTCCGTGTACTTTCAAACGGAATTTTGCTATATACACGCCAATGCCCGCCTTGCGCCCGCTTTCCGCGCGCAAATTCCAGCGCAAATACAAGCGCTTCGGATTTTCAAAGCAATTGCCGCCGAAATCGACATCATCGCACTTGATCTCTCCATGCGAACTCGCCACGTATGCACCGAGGTTCGTGTACACAAACATTTCCCAATCGAGGCCGACCTTATTCAGATCAAGGGACTCGCCCGTAGAATCATCAAAAATTGTCGCAAAAGCAATATCGAGCATTACACCCAGAGACTTCCCCATTTCATTTTTTACGGATGTTCCCGCAGGGAAGAATCGCTCCGTAAAAGAAGCCCCATCAGAGGCTAGGGCTACACGGTCAAGCCCGATAAACGAAGATGTTTCCATCACAACACGCGGATCGCCTTCAATTTCGACAAGCTGAGAATTACTCGCCACTTTATTTCCCGACGTATCCGAAATAGCAGAAGGCAGAATAAAGAGAGAATCATTCGGATTCGCACGGGAGAGCAAATCATCATCATCCGCAAGGAACAAAGTAAGCTTTGTCAAATCATCGCTCCAAACAACGTATGAAAAATCAAAATACGTCGTATCGCCATCTATTACAAAGCCAATGAAATTAGCTTCGGCAATTGCCGTTGTATCAATGCTTTCAGAGAATGCGACAACCAAGCGGTCCGGAAATTCCGAGTTTTCCGATTCTGGAGAGAGGAAGGTGGACGAAATCACAGGAGCCATGCGGTCATTCATTTCCAAATACTGCACATCCGTCTTAGTCGTATCGCCATTGATGACGGAAATACCGACAAGTGCTGCATAACCATAATCCTCGTTATCTATCGAAGTTAAATTTTCCTTCACCTGAGATTCCCATTTATCGGAAAGCACATAAGAAACGATCGTCCCATCCTCAGAAAGGACCAAATTTTTTGCCTCGGGAACGATATCCAGCACATTCCCTGTAGAATCCAGCCAATAGAAATGGAGATCTAAATTTTCAAGATCCTCTTCGGTAATCGCATTTTCAAAGCCCACAGTCACCCAATCCATACGGCCATCAGCGTCTCTATCATAAAAGCCGTTATTCTCATTGGAAAGATAGACTCGGCCCGAATTAGTAACAACAGCAGGTAAATTGAAGGAAGGTTCGTTTCCGTCTGCAGTTACAACACCGCTATCGCCAAGCCCTACCACAATGGAAAGGGAATCTCCCACAGAAACAGCTCCGGAATCCGCAACGAACGTCCAAGTATCTCCATCCTTGGAAATGGCCTTCACATAAATTTTATCGCCATTAGAAAGTTCAAAAATTTTCCCACTCGTAAGAGAAGTATCTATATCTTTATTGAACGCAATAACCAGAGTATCCTTCGCTCCATTGACTCCAGCGATAAGCGTCGCTTTTTCAATCACAGGACCGATGCGATCTTCAATATCACAGGTCAAGGCAGAAGTCGCAGAACTGAGCGAAGAAGTCACATACACCTTGAGATCGCCCTCGCCGGAATCTTCCGGTGCAGATGTTTTCACATCCAAAAGCTGCATCACATCACCCTTTGAAGAACGCTCGTAATCACCGGTATACTGCTTAAAAGATTCTCCATTCGGCCAGCTATAAAAAATGCTGTCCCACTTAACAGAAGCAGAATCGGTCTTGCCCGAGAAATAAGCGATAATGCTATCGCCCACGCCGTCGCCATTTGCATCATAGATAAATGCACTATCGAGGGAAGGAAGATCTGGATTTTCAAAGTTCAACTTACCGGGGAACGTTTCGTTTACCATAAACGAAGAAGTATTTGCCGGATCGGGAAAACCGCCAAGCGAGAACGTCGCCCCAGAAACAGCAGAAGAAGCCTTGATGACAAAGCTCCCTATTCCTTTTTCTACATCCACACGCGAAGTCGTATCTCCACCCAGAGTATAGAATTGTAATTTATCAGAACCTGCCGGGGTCGAAAAATAAAAAGTCTTTGTAATAAGCGAATCCTTTTCACCCGCAAGAGGTCCCTTTGGAACGACAGCTTCCACATAAACAGTTAAAGAAGAATCCACGGGCAAAGAGAGGAGCGTTGATTCATCGACAAATACAGTGTCGCTCCCTTGCAGATAAAAAAACTGAAGCTCTGGAAGATAAAAGGTGTAATACCGGAATACGGTCGGAGTCGCTTCTGCATCAGTCATTGTCCCCATTGGAGCTCTTGTAACAGGATACACAGAATGAGCTCGCAGATAAACTAATCCGGTAGAGTCCGAAGCCGTCACTGCCGCTGGGCTCTGTAAAACAGAATCCTTTTTGCAATCACCGGCGTCCGTACAAGGATTGATAATTAGTGTATCATTAGGGAAATACGCATAAAATTTTGCGCCCTTGATAGCATTTGCAGAACTGTTGAGAGAACCTTCAGAAACTACCCATAATGTAGGAAACTTGACCGTACCTACTGGATAAAAACAGGTTTTCGTCGAATCCGCGCAATGCATATCCGCAGCGGAAAAAGCGGCCACTGCAAAAAGCAGGACACCTAAAAAGGTCTTTATAACCGCAAATTTCAGCAGCTGATCCATCATTCAAGAATCCTCATAAAAAAGCACAAAACCCAAACGCTTTTATTACACAAAAATAACTCAAAAAAGACAAAAAAAGACACAAAAAAGAACAAAGAAATTAAGTAAAGGGTACCTCTAAAAATTGCTTTGGTGAAGTGAAATTGTCAAGAACCGAGCAAGAGCAGGAAAGAAAAGTGGCCAATACTGGCGGTATTGGCCATCTTTGAGTGACGAACTATTGTGATGTATTATTGACAATTTCATAAAAATGAATTTTTAGAGGTACCCTAAATCCCGAGATTGCATCCTCTTTTGATACCCCGAGTTGGAATATACCAGAAAAGAGAAATCCCTCTTTACGGCAAAAAATCTTCGACAACAGCATCCATCATCGTCCAACCCTGTCCCACAAGAAATATCCGGGAACCTTCCCTTGCAAGAAAATTCCGGTCAACCCAGGAGCAAATTTTATTTTCTGGAATCAAAAAGGATTCTTTTTTTAAAAGTTCAGTCAAATCCAAGCCATTGCTTGTGCGGAGAGAAAGCCAAATAAATTCTTCAATCCGCTCCTTCCTTCCCAAAATATCTTTCAAAAGGTCCTCATCAGGACATCCTCTCTTCACCCAATTTCTCCAATCGGAATACCGGTAAGGAGCCGCAGTCCGGACATTTCCCTGAAAACTGTGTGCTCCAGGGCCAAGTCCCAAATATTCTCCCCGCTTCCAATAATTGAGGTTGTGCAGACTTTCCTCGCCCTTTCGCGCAAAATTGGATACTTCATAGCGTTCCAAGCCGAATTCCTTGAGAATTTCAACTCCACCATCATACATATCGGCATAGAGATCTTCCGGGAGCGTAAAAAGGCCCCTTTTAAGATGTGTCGCAAGGACTGAATTCGGAGAAACGGTAAGACCGTAAAAACTTACGTGCCCAATTCCCGTTTTAGCGAGTTCCCGCACGTCCGAAAGGAACGATTCCAATGTCTGCCCGGGCAATTGAAATATCAAGTCTGCACTCACCCGGAAGCAACGTTTTTGAGCAAACTCGTTCAACCGGAACAAGGATTCACGGCCCAAAGCAGCCGTTTGCCGACGCCCGATATTCTTCAAAAGACGGTCATCAAATGTTTGGATTCCCAAGCTAAAGCGGTTCACACCCAAAGACGCGGCATTTTCAAGCACGGACAAACTCACTGAATCCGGATTGCACTCAAGAGAAACCTCTTTTAATTGCTCGAAATGAACCCCTAGCGAAGTCAATCCATCCACAAGCCTTAAAAGCTCCTTTTCTGGAAGGAGCGATGGCGTACCACCTCCAAAATAAGCCGTATTCAAGGATGAAATAAATTTTTTACATTTTTCAAACCGGAGTTTTGCCTCCTGCAAAAGAAGATCCACATATTCTCCGTACATCCTAACCGGAGCCGCCAAAGCCGAAAAATCGCAATAATCACATATTTTGACACAAAAAGGAACGTGGATATAAATACCATTCATCAAAGAGGAATATATATTATCCCGGTGCGGAAACCATTTGACATTAAAGCCTTTCTCAAAAAAAAGCTTTCATCGCTTATCTTTTTTGGTTTGTCCGCCATTGTACTCGTGCTAGCCTCTACAATTCTTTTCGGAGAATCCTACAAAGAAATCTTCATCGCCCTGATGCTCTGGAGCTTGCCGCTTTTTCTACACTGACTTATCCAGGGGGCCCATTAAATGTCAAGAATTAATAAAAGAAAGCTCAAGTCTATCTGTTTTTACCTCATTAGCTGGATCGTTTTTTGTTTTCTGTTCGTCCTCCTGCATACTTACGGAACCCCATCATTTCTTGACCCCGTCTCTTATTTGACAGCTCTTCAATTTTCTCTTCTAGTAGGACTTTCACATGGTATCTATGACGTAATTATTCTGCAAGACGACAAAGATCACCGCCCAATATGGGCATCCTGCCTCATCCGCTTCTGGTACTTCACCTCTACAACCGTAATTAATATTTCCCTTTGCATATTCGTCGAGAATTGGTACGAAGATGGTTACCTCATCGACGAAAATAGTTTAACCCAATTGAAAGCTGCCTTTGCAACACCTCAAATTCGGGCTTTCTGTATTTATTGTATTTGTGCAGGCTTCATCATTACCTTTATCCGCTCCGTGCACAAGAAATTCGGGACAAGAGTTTTCATTAATACATTCCTCGGCAAGTATCAAAAACCGACAGAAGTAGAACTTGTTTTTATGTTTGTGGATTTGAGGCATTCTACACAACTCGCAGAAAGCCTCGGTCACGTCCAATACAGCAATTTTCTCAAGGACTACTACCATCTGCTTTCCAATTGTTGTGAAGAGAACCAAGGAGAGATCTACCAAATTGCCGGAGATGGGGTTTTCCTCACTTGGCCGCTTTCCGCTTGCAAAAAAAAACCGAGACCGCTGCTTTGCTTTGAAGATTTGAAGAAGTGTTTTGCAGGGACCCGCGCACGCTTCGAGCGGGAATACGGGACGTATCCCACATTCAAAGGAGCAGCTCATTCTGGAAAAGTCATTATGACCGAAGTCGGAAACTTCCAAAGCGAAATGGCCTACCACGGCGACGCACTCAACACAACCGCCCGCCTTCAAGATCTGTGCACGCAAGTGGGTGAAGAATTTTTAATTTCAGGAGATCTCCTCACAGAACTTAAAGGAACGGAAATCTATAACCCCAAACCAAAAGGGGCTTTTGAATTGAAAGGAAAGAAAAAAGAAATTTTTGTATTTTCTCTCGACTTTTCCCTTGACAGATAAAGATAGATTATTTATAATTGGCTCACCCCGCGGGAATAGCTCAGTTGGTAGAGCACGACCTTGCCAAGGTCGGGGTCGAGGGTCCGAGTCCCTTTTCCCGCTTAAAATAGAAGACATCCTTTATGGATGTCTTTTTGTTTTTTTATCCATCTTGGAAAAGCCTTCTTTTCGATGCTTTTTCTCACAGGGAAGGCTCTAAAAAACTTTCTTGGGAAAAAGCCCTCTGAGGAACAATTCAGGCCGTGCAAACTAATTTGCAGCCCTGCAAGGATAAGGATGGAACAACGCGACTCTACAGCGGTGGCACATCGCCAGAGTGAACTTTTCTCTTCTGAGCGGAAAAGAGCCGAAGCTTGCTTTGCCGTTATAGTCGGCTTTTGAAACCGTCATTACTCAAAATGTCAAAAAGCATTCGAGTCAGAAATCCGTAGCGGATGCAGAAGGCTTCGATAACGCCATTAAGGGTTCTCCACAGAATCGCGGTCATTCTCAAGTAAACATAACAATGACTTTTAATTTAGGCGATTTTAGGCACTTTATGTTTCTACCTCTCGCCATTTCACTTTAGTTTTAGCCTGTTTTAGTCTAGGCTCCAATAGATAAATCCCATTTTATTCCCTCTTTCTACAAACTACAACCAGAATATTTTTTAAGGATTAACCACCGAAAAAGAGGTGCTCGGTAAAGCAAAAAAGCAGACTCTTCGAAAGGCGTTTTCTATATGTAAAAATGAATCTTTCGATTCATTTAGATTAAATAATCTTTTCAATCCAAGGGAAAATATTATCCTTTTCTTCCAACATTTTCAAAATGGATTCTCTATCGGACTCGCCTAGAAACAACGCATAAAGTTGCATAAAGCTGTTTTCGTGTTCCCGCAAACGAAAACGCGCATAGTCTGCCGCCGAATTATTGTGAATCATAAACGCCCAATCCGAAGCCTGAAACAAAGCGAGTTCACGATACATCTGGCAAAGCACGCGCTTTTGAATTTTTGAAAGGTTCTTAACCTTGCGGCATTCCTTCATAATCGCAAGCATCTTAAAAAACATCGGATAAATGTATTCTACTTGCGGATTTACCCACACAGAAGCAAAACCATTCTCACCCCAAGAAGAAAACACCGGATTGTGAATTTCCGTATCACCGGGATCGAGTTTCAAAGCATTAACCGAACCGAGTTCCAGAATCTTAGAGATGGCCACGCGTTCAAAGACAGACTCAATAAATTGCGGACCTTCATACCACCAATGACCGAAGAGTTCCGCATCATAAGGGCAAAGAATGCAAGGCAAATGAGACTCCATTTCTGGAGCAAGCGCAGCCATCGTCGATTCGCGGTTAGAAACAAAGAGACGCGCATGTTCGCGAGCAAGATTCATCGCCTGCCACGGATGATAGAGTTCCTTTTGTTCACCGCCCGTAATGCGATAATATTTAAATCCCGAATCTATCGGAGAATCGCCAGAAAAGAAATAATTTCCAAGATAATTGCGGTCGAGTTCCTTCGATACATCCTTATAGAATTCCCGATAATCCGGATGTCCCGGATAACCTCTGTTGCGGCTCCACACTTCCACTGAACTGGATTGTTCGCGTCCCATACAAAGTAACCCAGCAGGAGTTTTAAATGGTGCAAATACGCCATACTTAGGAGGAGGAGCCGCGAGAAGGGCCCCATGAGTTTCCAAGAAAAAATACTTTATATTCTGTTCGGCGAGGATCGCGTCAAGCCCGTTGAAATAACCGCATTCTGGAAGCCATACACCCTTTGGGTCCTTTCCAAAAAATTCCCTAAAAGAGTGCACCGTAAGCTTCAGCTGAAAACGGATGGAATCCGGTTCGGCTTGATACGCTGGCAAAAACGGATGCGTGCCTACACAAGTGAGAAGCGAAAGCTTTCCACGGCGTTCTAACGAAGCAAACTCCGAAATAATATCACGGCGCAGGCGATGCTCCCACATCTCAATAAGTTCCACCAAGCGGTTGTGATAGAAACACGCCACATCCAAGCGTTCTGGATCATTGGACAAACGCTTCATTTCTTTTTCGGAAAGTTCGAGAAGCTTTGTCAGATGCAAGGAATAGCGCGAAAGGAGAAGCTCATCCGAAAGCATGGCGAGAAGCGTCGGTGAAACGCTCAAATTAAGCACACCGGGCATTCCCTTTTCCGCCAAGCGGGACATCACTTGCACTAGCGGGATATAAGTTTCCGTAAGAGCTTCAAACAGCCAATTTTCTTCTAAAAACCGGTCGCACTGCGGATTGCGCACAAACGGCAAATGTGCGTGCAAAAAAAGGTAAAGCTGGCCCTTACGATTCGGATTCAAAATATATCAACCTTGTTATTCCGTGCGTTTGACAACAATAGGAACAATGGTCGTTGGGAAATCGCCATCCTTGTCCGTAGCAAAGACCGGAATAACCTGAGTAGAATCCGGAAGATCCTGTTCAAAAGAGAACGTTCCATCCGAATTAAGCGGGAACGGTTCGCCGCGCACCTGCAAATGCGCATCTGGACGAGTGCCGCCATAAACGATGAGACGTGTCTTAACCCAAAGGAAAAAATCCTTTCCATAATTGATCGTATCGACCGGCGACTGCAAAAGAGAGCCACTGGAAAACGCGGAACTCGAAAGAGCTCCAGAGAAAAAAGACTCCGAGGAACTCGCCAAACGCTCGAGCCAAGAAGCAATTGTTGGACTAGAAAGGCCCGAGCTGCCGAAGCCGCCAATGCCCGCTGTTCCCAAAGAAGCTTTGAAGAAAACGTTGTCTGCAGAAGGCTTAACTCCTTCAAAACTGAAGACCTGCATAGCCGGAGCTTCCACAAGAGGGACAAACGCACCCTGTGCATTCACAGAGCCAATGCTCGCCGCACAAGAAACAGCCCCGCGGTTCTGCACATACCAGCTTTTGGCATCGGCAGGAATTTCAATATCGCGGAATTTGCGGTTCTTGTTTCTCAGAACTGTCAAATCCGTAGAAACATCGTACAAACGAAGTACTAGCTTATCTCCGCCAACGAGAGCTTCTTTGACACGTTCTGTTTTTACATCCCAAAAAGCGTGGAGAAAGTTCGGATCGCGCTGCATCAGTACAAGGTATTCCGCAGAAAACGGAGACTGTACTGTTTCTGGATTCCTAAACGGAATCTTTTCAGCAACAAGATTCTTTACCGTTTCTTTCTCTGCTTTCTCTGCTTTCTCTGCTTTTTTTGCTTTGACTGCGACTTTTTTTGCGGGTTTATTTTTAGCAGCATCCTTCTTTACAGTTTTCAACCCGAAAGATTTAAGATCATCTCCTTTCAGTTCGTTTTTTTTCAATGACAACTTGGAAGATGCCTTGAGTATGGACTTTGCGAGAGGCTTAGCTTCAATCTTAGCCACATTTTTCTTCGCAGAAGAAGAGGATTTCTTTTCCAATTTTTTCTCCATTTTTTCAACAGCGGACTTCCGTTTGGCGATGACCTTTTCCACTTTCTTGACAACGTTCTTTACGGTCTTCTTCATAGAAGAGGTTATATTGGACTTAGCTGCAGGCTTCTTTTTCAAAATACTCATAACAACTCCTTAAATCGCGGACTTAGTGTACCTTCTTCGGGTTATTGCCCCAATTGCCGACTCCGGTAAGGCCGATGGTTATCCCTAAGAACTTTTCGTTCCATACGGATTCACTGTCTGCATTCCGGACACCGCCTTGGATGGCCACATCCACCTTAGTACCGCGCATTCCTAGAGGAATTCCGGCGCCGATTCCGACACCGTATTCCGTCACATTAGAAATGTACCAATTTCTTACCCAAGCTCCAAGCCTATAATCCACTCTTTGTAAGAATTTGTTATAGAAAGCATCATCTCCATCGCGTTCATAGCCAATTGCCGCGACAAATTCGTTCTGCGTATAAGTCGTATCCGACAAATTCCAAGATCCTGCGATATTCTCTATATTGCTATCCCACCCGCGGAACATAAAATCAGCCATAATATTATGGCGCTTCTTGAAATTATAGGAAACGCCTGTAGCAAATGTCGTCGGCACATCTATACAACGTGAAGTAGTTGTCGGAACGAGGGTATCCAGTTGGCTGAACTGCAAATTGTACTTGAGCTCATTTTTAAGCGTATGCGCCATCGTATAAGAGAAGTAATACGAGGCCCTGCGGCCTTTATAAAAAGCAGAGGCGGTATAATAAGCTGGATGATCCTTGATTTTCCAAGTACCATCCACCGCATCGGTAAGTTTGGAACTATTCGTCGCCCATGCATCTTCATCAGCCACCTGACTATTGTCCGCACCGAGGGTAAGTTCCCGAGAATTTCCGCCCATCACAAAATGCGCGGTCACGCCAAGAGAAATTTTGTTGAAAAAAGGAAGGCGGAGAGCATAAGACGGCGTAAGTTCAAAGACACTACCCTGATATTCAATATCCGCAAGACTCGTCTTGGAAGAATCGCTCACTTCCTCGTTCATATTCGACGTGTATTGCTCAATGATCCCCAAAGAAAAAGTGCCGAAACTTTTCATCGGAAATATGAGAAAGATGGACGGAACGTCAAAAGAATACGTAGAATAAGAATTGCCATGCTTACTTGCAACGACCCCCTCGTAAGAAAGATTCGCCGTAAATGAGACTTTTTCTTCAAACGCCAAATTCGATGGATTCCATTGAACATAGCCATCACCAGTCTTCGCTCCACCGGAATAGCCACGCCCTAAAGTCACCGAACTTGCGCCATCAGTCGACTTTCCAAGAGCATCCAATCCAATTAAAGACGCCGAATTAGCTGCGATCACAAATAAAAGAACGGAAAAAAGGCTTTTGCGGATCATTCGTCATCTCCCCGCTTAGTAGCAAGCCAGAGTTTGAGGTGCATTTTCTTGTCAATATAATGGGTAAAGTCAAAGCGGGAATACGTAAGATAATCCATGAATATATGCACAGAATCATCATCATCGTCGTCGCCGGCATGATCATAGTACAAAGTATCGTATGGAGCAAGCATTGAATAACCCAAACGGAGAACAACCCGTAGCTTAGCCCCGGTTGCTGCACGGTTGATATAGGAGCGGAGGCCGTCCGTAATCTGCAGAGACAGGGAATCACCTCCGAAAAACACGATGTTCGGATGTCCCTTTTCAAGGATGTAATCCTTGTTGAGTTTATAGCTTTCACCCGATTCCACATCCTTGCCGTTGCTATCGACAAAACTCGCAGTAACAACTTGCACAGGGAATCCAAGTTCGGAACCGTCCGTAGAAGAACTGCGGGGCATAGTCAGACGGGCGAGAACGACTGCCTGACGTACATCCATGCTGTCCCCTTCCGTATAGGGAAAGGAATCGCCATACAAGTTTTCAAGAGCAGAAAGAATGCGCGTTGTCGGAATATCCACCAAGAGAGATTCGAGCACCCCTCCATGTAAAACAACACAATCCGAGCAAGTCTCCATATTCGTGCTCACAATTGCCATACGGAACGGCCAAATATTCTTATAAGTATCCGAAGTGGATGCGTCGCCATTGCTTACGACAGTCTTGGTGTAAGCCTTCACGCGCATAAATGGAGTGATATCCGAAGATGGGCCATAAAAACGATAAAGTCGCTTCGAGTCCGGAGCCGAAAGTCTGAGTTGCAAATGCGCGGCATCGCGGACCTTGGACAAGGCTTGCACAAGCGTATCCGGCAAGTCCAGGCGAAGGGCGGAATCCAGATCGGTGATGTTAATTTTCATAACAGTATCTACGGTAGCTGCATATTTCAATTGACGAAGTCCGGCAAGCCAGACGGAATCTTTTATATCGCCGACGCTATCGAGATAGGCGCTCCCGGCACCCGTATCCAAAGCCCAAGAAACCTTTACCGTCAAGGCCTCTTCTATCGGAAGAGAATCGCCCAGTCCTGCTTGAGCATAAAAGCCGGAATCCGGGTAAAGGGCAAGAAATGCAGCCCTAAAATCTTTTGCACTATCGGCATCGAACTTGGCAAAGAAACTCTTGTCCCTAAAACAAAAGTCAAAAACAAGATCATGTTTCATTCCAGAAACAGTACCAAGCACTCCTTGATAAAGCTGCTTCCGGGGAGTGCTGTCAAAGCCGACTTCGTATGAAGAAAGGTAGATGCTGTCAATATCGACAGTCTGCACTGCATAGTTGGAGGGAAATCCTTGGTCATCCAGCCAAGACACGAGCGAATCGCCCGAAGAATCAAACAGGCATGAAACGAGCGCCAGGGGCGGCAGCACGGCAAAAAGCAGAAATAAGCAGACTTTCTTCACAGAAACTCCGAAAAAGGGAAACTTCAACTGCAAATATACAAAGTCTTTTCCCCGTAGATTTCTAAATTTCGCCCGTAAAAACTTTAAGAGGTCATCTTATGAAGCCTTTCCACGCCTGTTTCAAGAATATCAACGGACAGGACACCTACCCGCTCGACGAAATCATTTACCGGAGCAAAGTAGACAACAGCCTTTTGGAAGTCCTGCACGATAGCGAAGCTCTCGCACAGCGTACTCCTAGCGAGTGGAAAAAAATCTTCGCTGAGCGACGCATGAGCTTCAAGCCATCCGATATGAGCGGCGTCTGGAGCAAGCGGGAGATGGTTCTCCCGGAAATTCCGGAAGAAGACATCATAACACTCCGCGAAGGCTGGAGTCCGCTTTTTGACGCGGGCGCGCTAGCCAAGGAACTGGGCCTCCGCAAACTCTGGGTAAAACTCTGCGGAAATTCACATACGGGAAGCTTTAAAGATCTCGGTATGACGGTCCTCGTAAGTCAAGTAAATTCTATGATCAAGCGGGGAAAGCAGATCGATGCCGTTGCCTGCGCTTCCACCGGCGATACTTCTGCGGCTCTTTCCGCATACACAGCGAAAGCCGGAATTCCAAGCATCGTATTCCTTCCCAAGGGAAAGACCAGCATAGCCCAGCTGATCCAACCGATCAGCAATGGAAGCATTGTTCTCGCACTCGACACAGACTTCGACGGTTGCATGAAAATCGTACAACAAGTGACCGCAGACAACCGCATCTATTTGGCAAACTCCATGAACAGCCTCCGCGTAGAAGGCCAAAAAACGATCAGCCCCGAAATCTGCCAGGAACTCGGCTGGAGAGTACCGGACGTGGTTATCATCCCTGGGGGAAACCTCGGCAATGTAAGCGC
>Ga0172377_10004637_pt1 | contig 14119 bp, 23 predicted proteins | sample Pumphouse3metaG_FD_119749 | JGI IMG/M metagenome (GOLD analysis project Ga0172377, IMG submission 119749) | Leachate microbial communities from a municipal landfill in Southern Ontario, Canada - Pumphouse #3 metaG | ecosystem: Engineered > Solid waste > Landfill > Unclassified | place: Canada... | reverse complement strand
CTGTTCCTTAAAATTAGAAAGAGTATTAATTTGAGAAGCTAGTTTATTGATTGTATTCTTAAACTCTCTTTCTTGTGTAGCATCTGCATACTTAAAAGCTGCTCTCTCTTTAAGATTCATTCTGTAAGCAGAAAGCTCTTTATCAGATAATTCTTCTACTAAATGAGGCGGAGCCCAGATGCTATCCTTTGTTAATTTAAATGCCCTAAATAATTTCTTTACTTCTGGTAAAGTATACTTAGGAAATTCATTAGCTACATTTCTAGCTGTAACATTTCCACCATAATAAGTGTATAACCCAAATATGGTTTCTGCTTCTTCTCTATTTAATGTTGTATGAAAATCTATAGAATCTCTAACCTTTACAACTATTTCATAAGCTGTGATATGATTAGTATTTAAATCTCTATAATAAGTTACATTTGTAGTACCGTCAAAATCATCAGATTCACTAGGAATCGTTTTATTTACCTTACTTCGGAATCTCTCAATAGCTTCAACATAAGCTCGGTTTCTTTCAGATCCCAATCTTTGAAGAAGATTCTTATATAATTCCAAAGAGGAAGCTGCTAAGCTACAGAATTCTTCATCATAGTCAGCAACATTTAGTCCTGCTATTTTAGCTGATAATTTATAATAATATAATCTGGTAGATAAATCAAAGAAATCATCTAAATTCTTTCCACTATTATAGCAGACAGTAAGTTTATCATGAAATTGACGTACTGTTGTAATTCTCATTTCTAATTGTTTAAGTTTGACAAGGAGTTTAAGCTCCGTTTAGTGTATATAACAAAAAAAGGAACTACCACCGAAGTGATAATTCCTTAAAACATAAAATCATTTATTTTTATTTCTCTACGCCAAAGAAAAGATATACTCCTTTGCGAGCATTCTTTGAAGGCTCATAAGCAATCTCAAATGCTAAAGGTTCTCCTTCTACTACTTCTTTAGTATAATAGCAAGAAGCTTTTCCTTTAAATTCTCCACTCTTGAAGAGCTCTTTAGCAGCTTCTTTAGCAGCAGCTTTGCTTTCTTGATTCTTGAGAAGAATCTGACCCGTTGCTTTATCAACCAGTACATAAGTCATTTTAAACTTACGTTTACCCTTTTCATTGACAACATCATCAACTGTATAAGGCCTCGTTCTCGTATCAGCGGAACCCGGTTCATAAATAATTACAAAACCACGACCGGCTTTCTTAATTTTGGTTTCAAAATAGTTACTAACGAACTCTTTAAACTCCGGAGTGTTCTGTACCGGACTTCCTGCATTTTTCCATGCCTGTGTGGCATTTACATCAACATCAATTGACATTTTCTCTGCTAACAACTCTTCTGCTTCTTCACGTGTGTAGGCACTAATGTCTACTCTTTTCAAATTTACTGTACTCATTTTTTAAAAAAATTTTTTATAATCATTAATTCATATCAAAACTAAAAATCTATAATGTCCCTTAAAGGCGATACAAATATAACGCATTTTTTATATAACACAAAAAACTTTTAGTTAAAAATTTCATCTAAAAATATTTGGCAGATCTAATTTTTAAAATGGAAGCCATGCTGACAAAATCTGTACGATCTTATCAATCATATCTTTACCTGATTTTAATCCACATGTATTAAATTGTGTGCTTCCTTTTAGAAAATCCTCACAAACTATAGATAAACCTTTGACATACTCATCTGACAGTCTAAGTTTACCTACTTCAATAATCTTCTGAATAACCTGATAACATGTGACATCAGGATTCTTACTTTTTTGATTATATGTTAGGAAGCATATCAGAGATATTAGAGCAAACTTATTGTCTATATCTCCTGCTATACCTCCAAGACTAAACCATCTTGAATAAAGATTCTGTAAATCTTTATAGGAAGGATTATCATATAAAAGACTATCCATACATTTCTAAATAAGCTACTCTTTTAAGTAAATCTGAAAATTCTTCTATGCCAATTTTAATATGACGTTTACCTACTTTAAATACTCCTGTTTTAAATGTGGGAATAGTAGATACCAATAACATATTAGACTTAAATGTCATATCTTTAATTTTATATATTTTCTGGTTAGCAATATTCAATAACCAACCATACATAGCCATTTGCCTATAGTAACTATATTTAAAGAAACTTTTATCTTTAAAATCTTCAATTAAGTGACCAGTAGTTTTTAAATCATTTAAAACAATAGTATTAGTGATTTTATCTACTGTATAATTATCTAGCTTTCCTTTTAGATGGAGAACAACTGTTTTCTCATCTAAAGAACACTCTACATCTACTATTATAGTTGCTTCATTAAAAACTTGCTTAGTCCCTAAAGAATCTGTAAGTAAACTTTGTATTTCATTATTATTCTTAATACTTTCAATACAAGAATCAAGTTTGAGCCTTGATTTGGCATCTAAATAGATTGGAGTGGATATTAATTCTTTCTTCTCATATTTCCACCTAGCTTTAATATATTCCATTACTTTTGGCAGTAATGCATTATACTTATCTAAAGTGAAACTACTAACATAATATCCTATCTTTTTAGATGCAGCTACTCCATCAGCATAAGTGATAGCTCTCTTCTTTTTAAATGCTTCATATAGCTCATCAGCCATAAAACCAGCTTTTGCAGTTGGTCTATCAAAATCACGTACTATATGATAACTTTCAGGCTGTAAAACTACTGAATGCACAGCGGAGCCAAAATAGAAAGAGTCACTAACAGAAAACCCCAAACCTTCTTTAAAAAGTTCAGGGCTTCCTCTTTTACTAGGGTCTATTAGATTTAGTTTAGAATTACTTATATATCCTTTAAGTCTATCTCCGTGGAAATATTCTTCATCAGAAATATCTAAGACTTCTAAGGAGCTTACTATAGGTTTTATTACTATATCCTTATAGTTCACTAAATGTTATATCCAGACTAAATACAAGATTATCTGCTTCGGGAACCCTAACAACATACATTAAAAGATTATTAAAGTCAATAGTTATACTAGAGACTTTATCCCCAGAATGTAGACTACCTATATCTATTTTAAGGGTGCAATTAAAGTATACTGTTGTACATATATCAATATCATCAACAGCATTATAATCAAACATAGGCTCACAATCATCATAATCAAAGTATCTTATAGCTAAATCATTATTCATTATTGTATTAATTTTTTAAGTTGTAATATCATTGATACTCTAATAATAAGTTATAAGCTTCTTCAATCTCATCAATACATAAGCTATATATTCTAAATTGAGGGCCAAACCATTGATTGTGTGGTCTGTCAATTAATAAAGCTGGAAATCCAGACTGAATACAAGTTAAGACATTATGAACAGAATCATCAATCAGTACATCACATCTGCCTTTTAAAACTGTAGCTTTATTAGCTTTCTGATGATATAACTGATATATTGGTCTATTAGGAAATCCGTTAGCTAATAACCATTCTTTACTCCAAGACTTTGGGTTTATTCTTTTAGTACAATATACTTCTGGAATAAAATCAATAGTCTCAAGCAGTGGAATGCTTAACCAGAACTCTTTATTAGTTCTTAGTTTATAAACATTCCTAGTTATTTCTATATTATCCATTACTTTAGGATTCTTATCAGCTTTAAAGAATTCTCTATAATGAGCATAAAAATCTCCTAAAGTATCATCAATATCTAAAGCTACTCTCATAAGTCTCCTAATGATTCTAATTTAGACTCAATTTCTTCAATTCTCTTCTCAATTATTACTGCCAAATCTTTTTTAATAAGATCTAGACAATTTTTACTAATTTTTAGACCATCCCTAGCTATATATCCGGAATTTATCCTAGCAGGAACATTTAAAAGAGATTGATAGCCAAAAGCTAAAGTTCTTAAATCTTTAATTGTCATATTGTTATAATTCATCTATATCAACTAATTCTCCTATCATAAAACAGGAATCCTTAGTCTCTGTTAATAAATCCTCGAAATTGTAGCAGATATTTTCTAAATCAAACTTATATGATACTTTACTGTAAGCATCTGCTAGACTTGTTGCAGTAACAGTATTAATAAGTGGAACATCTTCATCTGTAAAATATACTGGATAAACGTACTTGTTCATTACTTTAAGTATAACTTTAACATTTCTTTAAAGAAGTCCCAGGGAATAATTGCATACTCTCCACGAGATATACAGTTTACTTCCTTCTTTTCTTGTGCATTTCACAATATGCATAATGGTTTGTCTTTTAAACCTACTTCATCATTAATTTTAGTTATTGATGGAGTGTTTTGTGTTGACTTTAATTGAAAATAACAGGGCAGAATTCCATCTGGATCTGCTATGTCTATCTTAGCGTTATCTAATTTCTTAGATTCGCTTCTACTAGTACATATATGCTCGTTACCTGTTAGTTCCTTGAGCTGATTCACTATTCGGCGTTCATAAGAGTGTCCTTTTGTTCTAGAATAGCTAGGACTCCTCTTTTTCTTGACTTTTTCTTGATTAACTTCTTCCATAGATATAATTCTTACCCATTTCTATAAGCTCTTTGGTTTTTTCAGGGCCAAACTTCTTACAATAATCACTAATATCCTTTGATAGGTTTCTTGGTATCCAAATACAATCAATATTAAATATTTTTCTAATTCTATTCATGTTAGTTATTCCTGGCAAATCATTATCATAGAATAATACAACTTTATTAAAATTAGATACTAAATAATCATATTGATTTTTATTTAGGAATAGAGTTTCAGAATTTGGAGCAATTGCAGTTATACCAAAACTATAAAGAGTCATCACATCTTTCAAACTTTTAGTAATCACTAATAGATCACCACCAGATGGAAGTTGTCTTGATCCCTGTATCATTTTAGATGGCCAATTAGATAGAAACTTAAAATTACTTCTCATAGGAAAATATACTCTAAAATAATCAATGTTATTCTTTGACTCTTTATAATAAGCAAAGATATAATCATTTTTTGATGATCTTGTTAGATATTCCCCATTTAAAAAGACAGACTTACAAGAAAATACTTTAAATCTATGTAATATGTCTTCCGTAATATTGAATTGTTTCCACCAATTTAGTTCTTCTTCTGAAAACTCTTTTATTTCAACCTTGATATCACTACTTCCAGATTTAGTTTTAAATGGAGTATAGTTTAGTTTTCTTACTATCTTAGTATCCTTTATATTAAAATCTTTAGCTATTATATCTAGAGCTTCTTTAAATGATACATTAAACTTATGTTTTACCACTTCGAATGCATCACCATAAAATGCTCCACTGAAATCTTTAAAGATTAACCTACCATTAATATCTCTAGTGAAACTACATGTAGGCTTATCATCCTGTCTTAATGGTGATCTAAACATACCTTTTTTGACAGGTATGCCTAGATAGTGTTCCATAATAGCTTCCTCTGAGGTATTCCTTAAAATAATTTCTTTAGTAATTTCAGGATAATCAATAGTGAAGTCTATCAAGATATTTTACTTTTTAGAGTAAATCCAAGTTAATATCACCGAGATCCGGTGTAGTATCCTCAGCAGTATTTACAGAAGCCATTTCAGTAGGCTTAGCATTAGCTGCTTTCTCCTTCTGTTGAATTTCAAATTCAGTAAATGCTAATGTATTTATATTGTTGCTGATAAAGTTATTAGTAATAGCCGGATTCTTCTGACCTTCAAAAATACTTAAGAAGTATGGAATCCTAGCTCTATTATTCTTATCTCCGATTAATTTCAAGAAAACAGTAGTACCAATATTAGACTTAGACTTCTCTTGAATATACTTAGCCATAGTTTGGAAATTGGCAGTCTTGCCACGCAAACCATCAAGTACATTAGGAGCAACAAATGTTAATATTTGACCTAACTCAACCTTAAAATTCTCTAAATTAGATGGACTTTCAACTTCATGACCATTAGCATTCTTACGTTTTGGTCTTATCTCATCACCATCCTTTGGAGCAAACAATGTTTCAGTAAATTGTCCTTTCTCACCCTTAAATTTAAATTTAAGAACTTCATAAGTTTCATCAACATGTTTCTTACCTGCAAATGTGGTATACTCGGCTCCTTCAAAAGTTACCTCATAGATATCCCAAGGTTTTAACAACGGAACATTATCAGAAACAAACTTCTCATCTTTACCAAAACCAATATTCAAATCCATAATATTATTATTCTTTATTTTATAAAATAAAATCATCTTATAATATAGTTGAATCTATTGTGTGCTTTTTAGAGATCTAAACTAAATACAATCTCTTCTGAATCGGAAGATTCATCATTTAAAAAGCTAAGATCATCTTCACTTTCTAAACTATGATTATCCTCTGGTTCTGTTATCTTTATGGCTGGATCCTCAACATTTTCTTGTCCTGGTATATTTCCAACCATAATAAATATACAGCTATCTCCCTTTCTTTCTAATTGAAAGTTAGTGCCATATTTAGCTAATTCTTCATTAGCTTTGCCTCTACATGTGATGGTATTAGACTTAGTTAGTTTATTTCCACCACTGCAGCCAAAGTTTGAATCCTTAGCTATTACAGGAACAGTTTTTCCTTTTATATACTGATATTTTATTGAAATCCTATCATCTGGAACCACTTGTAATTGTTCACAGACTTCTGCAGATAATATTAATCGATTATCCTCTCTAAGTATTCCAGTAAAATCCGTAGGTTTTTCTTTTTTCCTTGTTGTTTTTTGTTTTGTAGATGCAACAGTTAATTCACCTGTTTCATCGTCATAAACAAGATTAATTTCAGCAGTTATATTAATCTTCGCCATTTTCAAATTTATCAATAGTATCAATAACCAACTGCATGTTTGGTTCTATATACATATCTTTAAAACAACCATCTGTACTTCTACAGGTATCCCTTCCAGTACTCTTAGTTCTAAATTTATACTCAACAGCTTCATCATCTTTGATTATCTTCTCTGCATAAAGCAAGTAGTTAAATAATCCATCAATATTTAGTGTTCTATCAAGTAATTTCGTTATTTTGTGTACATTAATTAATGTGAATCATCATTTCACTTACACAATCTTACAGTTACTTATTTCTGTAAGTCTAGACTAAATCTTCATTTTTATATAATAAAAACATCCCTATTTCAATAAAGAATTGATTAGATTCTTTACTTACTCCCCCGATTGGGGATAGTCGTTACACGCGCCCACACATTTGTGCTGCTTGGCTCGGTATTCTCATTTCAGAGTTCACCGAATTAAGGGTATTACAGGCAAATTTACTCACCAGTACTAAAGAGTTTATAGTTAGGATCAAGGTCAGTTCCATCATTTACAATATGTGAGATCAGGATTACATAAAGATCGTCTCTAAGATTCATTGCATTCTTTAAGAATGAATAATAATGCTGAGCCATCTCTGTGTGTTTATCCCAGCCCTTCTCACTTGCTCTGTCCATAACTTCCATTGATAAAAGATAATTCATATCATCAACTACCAATACCTTTATATGTGGCATTGCATTAACAATTTCCATAATCTTTAGAATATTTGGAAGCTTAGAACTATTAAAATAGTTACCTACAGGCTTTCCGTCTACTATATTAAACTTCTTATAGTTCTTTCTAAAGCCTGGAATAGCTAATTGTTTTGGGGTTATACTTATAATAAAAGTAGAACTTGGATCTAAATATTTTAAAGATGTGGATTTTCCAGAACCACTGAATCCACCTAAGCCAATTATATTTGACATTATAGAATTATTTCTATGTTATTTTTATAATTCAAATCTAGTTCTTCATTTTTAATCTCTTCTGTTTGTTTTTTATAGGTGTCTATAGTTGTATATCTTTCATAGTCATAGATCTGATCAGCCTTTGGTAATTCTTTCCATATATTACTCTTTCCAAAATAATTACAGCCAACAGAAACATCACCATCGCCATATCTACTTTTTAACAAGAGTATTGCCCTAAAATTACTACCTAATGTACTAATATCATATCCTCTATAGGATTTAAGTTTTTCTCTGTGTGGATTGAATATAGAAACCATAAGATCACAATCTTGCTCCATATTTCCACTATCTTTTACATCAGACCTCTGAGGTTCTAATAATTCTAACTTACGTCTTTCCACATTAGAAGAATCTCTATTAACTTGCATAAGCATTAGAAAACTAAAAGAACAAGTATTTCTAAAGTTTACTGCAATCTTAGAAATGTTATCCATTTCTGTTTTTAGAGAATTTCCCGCTGTTGGAGTAGTTAGACTTAAATGGTCAACCACTACTTCCATAATCATATCTGGATCATTAGCTTGATAGATTCTACGTGTAGAGTCTTCTTTAAATGTTCCAAACTTTTCAGCTAAAGAAGTTAATAATTTAGAAAATGCAGCAGCAGTTAAAGCTTTATCATAAATGATTAATCTCTTTTCTACTTCTGCTAACCAAGGTACTGATTTTTCAATGAGTTCATACTCTTTATCAGATAAAACCTTTCCTCTAGTCTTTGATACCATTTCTTTATATGATATTTCAACTCCATAGGTTTCAAATATATATGTAGATAATAATTTAGCTAATAATACCTCACCTTTCATTTCTAGACTGATATACAATATCTTTAACTTATCATTACCTCTTTCTATACAATCCATAATTGGACGATAGATATAGGCATATAAAGCCAAAGATGTCTTGCCTACACCACTACCTGAAAATAATAAAGTATAAGTGCTCTTGGAAACTCCATCAATGTATTGTTCCAATCTTGGAAGTCCCATTGGTAATCCCCAGTTAGAGCCTTCTCTACCCTTATTAATTTGTTCTAATAATCCCTCTACTAACATTTAAATGGAAGTAATGTTATCTAATGTCTTACCAACATAAGAGCCATCTTCTTTCATTTTCTTAATAGTTTCCCATTTGTGAGATTTTATAAACTCTACAATTCCGTAGGAAATAAGGTTGTTATCTTTTGCAAATTTCAAGAGTTCCAAAACCTCTTCATGAGTTTCTGGATTAAATTTTATTATTCTCCCATAATCATAGAACATTTCTTCTAGACTATGATAACCTTTAGTGATGTTATTTAAAGTATAAAGAATCCCTTTTATTTCCATACTATACGGATATAGCTGAAATAATTCTGCTCCCAGCAAGCCAGAGCATTTATAGAAATTCTTAATCAGGCCTTTATTTAAATCAACATCTTCAGGATTAAATCTATCTCCTATATCTGGAATCTTATAAGATTTCAATATCAAAGATTTATCCTGTAGACTCATTAAAATGTCCCTAAAATTTGAAATATGAGGAATATATCTTTTAATATATTCACTTTTTCCTTCATCAACGCTTGCTAATATCAGCATTTGCAACACAAACCATTCTTCAATGGTCAAGTTGTATTTTTCTAACATTAGCAAATCATTCTCAATATCCATCAATTAGTAAGTGTAATAAATTATTAGTTTATTATCTACTAATTGCATAACGATTTAATCCGCTTTCGCAGTTGTATAAAAGTTTGCTTAAAACCTAAATAGTACTTTAGAAGACTTTTCTTTCTTTACTATATAGTCTTTACCATTTAAAAGGTTGAGTAATCCTTCTTCATCTACTGTAATATAGCTACTTACCTCATTTGACTTCTCAAACCAAGCTTCTTCTACAGTTCCTTTAATAACTAAGATAAATATCTCTGCTTCTTTATCTGGAGAATATCTTATTATTCTTCCAGTCCTTTGAACTAATGTAGTTTTGCTACTATCAATTCCAAGTATTATTCCCAAGTTAACTCCTTGAATATCAGCTCCAACATTTAAAGCCTTACTGGTATTCAACACACCAGTTTTCATTTCATTAAACTCTTCTAAAGTTACAGATCTCTTCTTTCTAGTCTGTCCAGAATGTAAAACTCCACCATAAGTTATCTTCTCAGCTACCTTAATGGTTGGACTAAAAGTTATAGCTTTCTTATCTTTACGATGTTCTAATATTAGATTAGTTACTTCAATCTTTCTTGGATTGTTAGCAATAAATTGTTTTCTAGCTTGTAATGATCTCATAAAACCATACGCATGTGCAGTAATTTCTTTTCTAACTTCACTATACTTCTTTGTATCAGTACATATTTCTTTTAGATATTCTTCTCTTCCAATATAACCAGAAGGGCCTACACAAGACATTGCCTTGTTAAAATCATATCCAAAGAATGCAAAGTGATTATAAAATTCTGAATTTGCAGTATTATATTCAGTAAGATCTACATCTAGTAAAACTTTATACTTTTTGTAATTAGATACCCAGTTATTTTTGATACATTCCTCAATAGTAATTGTATCAAATAATGGACAATATTTCTGTATTATTACATGTCTACCATCCAATCTTTCAAGGGTAGCTGTTAATCCTAGAATTATTTTATATTTTACAACTTTAAAAATGTTAGATAATTGAGCAGCTGCTGCCATATGACATTCATCTATAATAAGAAAGTCTGTTTCCCAGTTTTTCTTAACTACAGTATTTATCACTTCAACAGTAACAAAGGCTAAACCATTTGTTATTAGTAATCCAATCCATTGATCTTTTAACTCTCTAGTTGGTACTACGACCATAACAGAAGCATCAGGATTCTTGTTAATAAACTTCTTAATAGCAATTATGCCTACTCTGGTTTTCGATTTTGTTATCATATGAGCTTTTTATCTCATATTTCTCATAATTACTTATGAGTCCCGCATATATTTTTACCATATTTCTTTAGGTAGGGGACACTCGTGGATGGATTATATTTATTCACCATCTATGCTGTACAATGATTCAGAGCCTTGCGTTATCTCTGAATTTATCTCGATGTTATCCTTCACAGGACATTCTTCGATTTTGCCCCCTGATAATATATTAAGTTTCCTTAATACACGGCAAGGTATTTTATAACCCAACCAAACCCAGTACTTGCTTCTAATGCCCCTCTGCATCCAGATTTTACCCATTTAGCTACACATTCTTCCTGTCGTAAATCTCTAGAACTCTTCAATAAGTTTTTATATGCTCAAAGTAAAATTCTTAGCCTCAGCTACCATTTCAATTTGATTCATACGTTGTTCCCATTGTTTAATATGGAACCTGCATTCATCTCCCAATGCAAATAAAATTCTATTTCTTAGAACTTTAAGTTGATCAGTAGTGAGTTGAGAATATTTCTTTGACTTTAAGGTAGTCATAGATCTAAGTTGACTATATGTCAAACCTTTTGGCGTAATCTTAAGACTCAAATTGTTATTGATTAACAAATTCTCTTTGATTACTTCTAATCTATCTCTCACCGTACCATCACTATTAATAATCGTAAGCTCTTTAAGTTCATCTGGTGTACACCAAACTCCTTGCTTTAGTATAAATGTTAGAGTTATATGACGTTTATCAAATCGTCCTAACTTATCTAAACATCCATCTAAAACCAAGTTTACAGAAATGTTACTAAACTCATCTGGAATTCCTGAAACCATTCCTGATATTGGATAAGCTTTTAAATCAGTAATAACTTCCTTATTATCGTCAATAACTCTCTTCAATTCAGCTGCAAAGGTAAACATACCTTTTTGCTTCTCTGTTTTAAGCCATCTAAGAAATAATTCAGTATTACACCTATCCATCTGATCATTAATGATAGATAGAAGTACATATCTCCCAGGTTTTACTTTATCCTGATTATACAACATAGTTTTGCAATAGTTATAATGCTCTTGCAATTCTTCTTGTGTACAGTCAATTAAAAGTACTTCATCCTGAACAAATTTGCCACCTATCTCTTTCTTTTCACCTTTCCAGACAAAAGTATTAATATCATTCTTCTTAGATTTAATAGCTTCGGTCAATCTTTCTCCTAATATACTCATTTTTTATAAATTATTCTTATCTCATATAATGTATCTTTTGTTTTTATAAATCTAAGTCATTATACAATAATTAGAGCTGTCAGGTTTATCTAAGATAAAATCTATAAATTGCACCATATCATATTTATAAGGAACCTCTGTTCCATTTTCAATATCATACCAGTTATCGCCAGCTCTAATATCTCTAAATTTTACAAAACCAGTTTGCCCAATTTCTATTGGAGAGGTCTGCCAGTTAGGAAATTTAGTACACATTACATATCTATCAAATAAATTTGTTGTGTCTAAATTTAGAAATACATATGTTGTATAATCACCAAAATCCTCTTTGTAGGTTATTAATCTACAATGAAGAATCGTCACTATCGACTGGAATAGCACTAAACTCTATCCAATCTTGCATAAAATCATTGGCTTCCTCTTCATTCTCAAAAGTTTCACCCTGATCTTGTGGGACATCAAATGACTCATACTCTGCTACAGCACATTCATAAGCAAACTGTTCTGCTTCGTCTTGACTCTCACACTCTTCAACATCTCTACACCCATAGGTATTATACTTACCTAACAAACCAAAATAAATTTTATACTTTCTTTTCATATTTTATACATCCATATTTCGCAAAATCGGAAAATTTATCTTGTCCTTTAAAGCACTGATACCTGATACATTCTATACATGTTCTCTCAGGATATCTTATTTCCTTATTTTCTTTTTTTGCTTTTGCCATTCGTTGGCTTATATTTCTCACAGAATTTAATTGCTTTATCTAAAGCTGTGCTATAAGAGTTAAATGAACTAAATTGACAACCTTCATCATGTTCTGACATCCAGTTATTCTTATCAGTAATTCCTACTCTAACTCCCACAGTCCATTCTATTCTCTCTTTATGTAAAACAGAGAATATAGATATAAAAAATCCTTTGGCTGACCACTTAATGATTTCATCCATTATTTAAGTATTAATATAGATAGGATAATAACTGCACTACCTATGATTACATTTCTGGATAATACCTTTTGTTGTTTGTCTTTCTCATTTAAAAGAGAAGTATTAATAGCATTCATTCTTTCATAACTACTAATAATACTATCTTTTAATATGATTGAAGAATTTAACTTATCCTCTATCTGATTTTGAAGGGTTATCTTCTTATCCAGTTCTTCAATTTTTAATCTGAAAGTTTTATGTTCCAGAAAGATAAGATTAGTTTCCTTTAACTGTGTTGGAGTTATTACTATTAAGGAGTCTTGTAGAGTTTTCGGATAAGTATTCTGTGAAATACTGTACATCGGAAGCAACAGACTGACTAATAATACTATCAAAATCTTTCTCATACCTTTCATTGATTCTTATAATTGATAAATCAACCTTATTCTTTAAAGCTTTTAAACTATCAATACTATCATTTAAAGAAGTATTTAGATTACTTAACTGTTCTATTTTTACTTGCAGACTGTCTATCTCTTTAGATGTTTCAGGCCTCTGTACTTTAGAATAATTAAGTATTTCTATAATAATTAATCCAGCTAAAAGAATAATTATGATAATATTACTTTTCATGTAATATATAACTCTCAGGATTGTTTATGATATCCCAATGAATATTAGATAATAAATGTGAAATGTTTATTCCACTTATAGCATTAAGACCAGATAATGATATTTCTAACAATCTAGTTCTTGGGCAAATAGCTTTACCCTCGGCTATTGTCTTTCCAAGTTCTTGATTATATTCATCTTTTGGATTACATATTGAAACTCCAAAGTAAATAAATATAGGATTTGGAAAATGTGATGCTTTTTTCAAAGCACATGGAATACATTTACCTTCTTTAATACTACGTAAAAGATTACCCATTTCACTGATAGTAGCTGTTAGAGTATCGTCATCTCTAATAGTTATAGCAGTTACTACAAACTTTCTCTTCTTCTCTTTATATGTGACTTCACCAAACATGAAGTCTTTGTTTAAAATTTCCATTATTTTTCAGAATTTGGATTCCTATAGAAATTTAGAATAGAACTTTGCTTTCTCAGCCAGCTTCCATCCATTTCAGCCATATCAAGTATGGTTCTAGTAATTGTTTCTTCTTCTCGTTTTGTTATCGCTAAGCTTTTTATCTTAGCTTCTATAGATTTTCATTCTCTATACGTCCAGCATATATATTCATCCTTATTACTAAGGAGTAGACCACTCGTGGAGATATTTTAGTCTTATATATAT
>Ga0172377_10004636_pt1 | contig 14119 bp, 15 predicted proteins | sample Pumphouse3metaG_FD_119749 | JGI IMG/M metagenome (GOLD analysis project Ga0172377, IMG submission 119749) | Leachate microbial communities from a municipal landfill in Southern Ontario, Canada - Pumphouse #3 metaG | ecosystem: Engineered > Solid waste > Landfill > Unclassified | place: Canada... | reverse complement strand
TCGCCGTAGCCGTGGTGCATTCCCATGCCGTCATGCTCAGCCAGATTCTGAAGGATGTCGATAATGAAACAGAGCGGATCGAAATTATCCGCACAGCCATCGATTCGGTACGCTTTTATGACGACAGCTCCGGATATTTCTATGTTTATAATTACGATTGCGTGAATATTGCTCACGCGATGCAAAAGGACTTGCTCGATTCAAATCTGTATAATCATCAGGACACGCACGGCAAGTATGTCATTCGGGAGCTTTCAGCCGCGGCGGCGACCGGTGGCGGCTTTGTCGAATTTTATTGGGTAAAACCAGGCGCGACCGGCGAAAAACGCAAACTCGGCTATGTCGAACCGATCAAGAACACCGACTACTTCATCGGCACCGGCGTATATATGGAATGATTATAGAACTGGAAAGTAGATTCTGAAAAGTCTAAAATTCCCGCCCATCAGGACGTGACAGTGACTCAATATGCAATCTTCAATCTACAATCTTCAATTTGCAATCTAAAATTGATCTAGAGCCCGCGCGTTCCCGTCGTCAAAATATTCTGGAAACAATGCAAAGCAAAAGAGTCGGTCATCCCCGCCAGGTAATCACACACCATCATTTGCGGAGAGCACTGCTCCGCCTGATAACGCTCCTGTAGCGACTTTAGATATTTACCGAATTTCACATCCAGCGGAGTGCGACTGCCGGCATATAAATCGTAATCAGTCCGGTATTTTTCGTATAGTGACTCGAGGTAATTTTTTAATGTACTCAGGACAAATCCCGAATATTCATTCCAATATTTCAATTTCGGATTGTAATAGATTCTTTCGCGACTGAACTGTTTAAATTCCTTGATCAGGGCAAATTTTTCAGCCGAAAAACCGATCTTGCCGTTTTTAATCGACCAATCAATCACATCGAAAACCAGGTTGCTGATGATTTCACTATTGGATTGACCAATCCCTGTTCTGAGTTTATCCGGCAAATCCTCCTTTGTAATCAGATTCGTCGAAACGGCATCTTCCAGATCGCGTCCGAGATAGGCAATTGAATCGCTGATCCGCACTACGCAGGCTTCCCAGGTCGAGGGTCGAGTCGGGCGGGACTTCAAATCATTCAATTCATTGAGAGTTGGACTGACCTCCACAAACTGTTCATCGACTTCACCACAATGCGAAACGATTCCGTCGCGCACCGCGTAGGTCAGATTCAACCCCTGACCGTAATTTTCCAGCTTATCGACAACCCGCAGGCTATGCAATTCGTGAATAAAGCCGCCAAACAATTTCTCCAGCCATTTCTCGCCGGCGTGACCAAACGGCGCATGCCCCAGATCATGTCCCAATCCAATCGCCGTCGCCAGATCGACATCCAATCCCAGAGCACGGCAGATCGTCGCCGAAATCGTCGCCACATGCAGAGAATGTTCGATACGCGTACAGATATGATCGTTTTCCGGCGAAAAAAACACCTGGGTCTTATGCTTCAAACGCCGGAATGCCAGCGAATGAATTATCGCGGTCTGATCACGGAAGTACGGCCCGCGGATATCTTCCGGCCGCTGGCGTTGACGTGCCGTCAGTATTTTACCTGAATAACTGTTCTTAAACTTCGTCAAGATCGAATCCCTTCTTAATCTCGCAACTCATTAATATTTGAAAAAATAAAGAACAGATGTTGACGAATTACATCCACTCCTAAATTTCCATCCGGGTGGAAATTATCTTTCAGTCGGCCAGCTTCTTTTTCAATTCCGAAAGCCGCACGACGTGGCGGCGTTCTTCATCTATAATCCCATCGATCAAAAGCTGTTCGCTGACCGGAATCAGTTCCCTGACCTCTTTGTAATATAGGACGGAGTCGAGTTCTTTCTCAATGGCATACAGCAAAGCCGTTTTGGCATCATGAATCGCCGGGATTTTAGTCTCGGCTTTTACATCCGAAAAAATCAAATTCTGGGTATAGGCTTCCAGATAGGCATAGAATTCTTCCCGGGCCGTTTGGTTTAATTGAATCGCACCGATTTTTTCAGCCATTTTAAGAAATATTTGCTTATGCGCAACTTCTTCATCAGCCAATTTTTCGAACAGCGACTTGACCTCCATTTGAGGAATGATCCTGGCGGTTTCGCGGTAGAATTCTTCACCCTTCTCTTCGATTTTAACAGCGATATTGAATACATCGCGAATACTGAAAATGGTCATGATTTGTCTCTCTCAAGTTGTTTTAAATTGCGATGCTTCTCAGCGATCGTATCCGCCAGCATATCCAAGGCTTTGAAATCATCCGGTTTGGGATAGCCTTTGATTATGACCGGCGACAGAATTTCAGCCTTCATTCCGCTCAAGATGGCGCTCAACTGGTCAAGCATCTTGCCGCCCCAGCCGTATGAACCGATCACTCCCAGATATTTGGTCTTGGGACGTAATAGATTTACCAGATAAGCCGCTGTGACTGCCGCCGGATGCGGGCCGAGAATTACGGTCGGCGAACCGAGCACCACCGTGGCGGCGTCTACCAGCGCCATTGCCAGTTCGCCGATATCGGTACGACTCAGGTTAAAGGGTTGGACTTTTAGGCCGCGTTCTATCAGGGCTGACGTCAGATGTTCAACCATTTTAGCGGTGCTCCCGTGCATGGAGACGTACGGAATAAGCACTTCGTCTTTAACATTATCGGAAGTCCAATCCGCATAAGCATTCATGATGAGATCGGGCTCCGGATAAATTGGTCCGTGGCTGGGCGCGATCAGGTCAATTGGAAGATTTCTGACTTTTTCAAGATTCTGACGCACATTAGTCCGAAACGGCATCATGATCTCGGCGTAATAACGTTTGGCGGAGCGGTATACCCGACTTTCATCATCGACGAACAAGTTACTTGTCGCCAGATGCGACCCGAAAAAATCACACGAGAATAAAACCTTATCTTCTTCCAGATAGGTTGACATCGTTTCAGGCCAATGCACCCACGGAGTGAAGATAAACCGCATCGTCTTGTCGCCCAGCGAGAGTTTTTCGCCGTCGCTGATAATCTTAAACTTTTCATCCGGTATCAGCAAATGCTCCTTCAGCAGATTAGCGCATTTCTGGTTGGTGACAACCTGCGCCATTGGGAAATGTTCAAGAATAGTCGGAATTGCTCCGGAATGATCCTGTTCGGCATGATGTGAAATTACATAATCGATCCGCTGAACTCCGATTCGACGCAAATTATCGAGCAGTTCCGCTTCTTTGGTCGGATCGACCGCATCGAGCAGGGCGATCTTTTGCGAACCCTTTATCAAATAAGCATTGTAAGTAGTTCCATCCGGCAACGGTATCAATTCGTCGAACAGCGGGCGATCCCAATCACGCGCACCGACGTAATAGATTTTCGATTTTATAATCTGTTCAGGCAATCAATCCTCCTGAGGTTCAAAATCCTCTTTTTCGGCGCCACATAACGGGCAAACCCAATCATCCGGTAAATCTTCAAAAGCGGTGCCTTTGGGAACTCCATTATCCGGATCGCCTTTACGCGGATCATAAACATAACCACACACGGTGCAAACATATTTAGTCATATAACCTCCTGATTAATTTGTTGATTATTGTTTTTTAGAATTAATAATTTTCCGCCAGGATCTCAAAGTAAGCCTGCGGATGAGCACAAGCCGGACATTTATCCGGCGCTTTGGCGCCTTCATGGATATAACCGCAGTTGCGGCAGTGCCATCTCACCACTTTTTCCTTTTTAAAAACGCGGTCAGTCAGGACATTTTCCCGTAAAGCACGAAAATTCTTCTCATGCTGAACTTCGACCGAAGCGACCGCCCTAAAAACCTGGGCAATCTCGCTAAAGCCTTCTTCGTCGGCAACTTTGGCAAATTCAGGATACAAAACCTTATGTTCGTGGTTTTCACCATTGGCGGCTTCCAGCAGGTTTTCAGCTGTTGTGCCAATTACTCCGGCCGGAAAGGCGGCCGTGATGCTGACCTCTCCACCTTCCAGAAATTTGAAGAAGCGCTTGGCATGCTCTTTCTCATTATCGGCCGTCTCGGCGAACACTGCCGCGATTTGTTCAAAGCCCTCTTTTTTGGCTTTGGAGGCAAAATAATTATAGCGATTGCGGGCTTGCGATTCGCCGGCAAAAGCCGTTAATAGGTTTTTTTCAGTCCGGGTTCCTTTTAAACTTTGCATTTATCTTCTCCTTTTCTTCTTTGAGATCGATTAATCGGTTTACTGAATCTCAGGACAGAATCCTAAACCAAAATTTCATAAATCACTGTTCGCGCTATAAAATTAAACATAGAATCGTGATTTTAAAATGACATTATTTACGGAACTAAAAAACCTGTTCGACCGCTTTGATTTCGGGAATGGCTTCTTTCAACCGACTCTCTATTCCCATCCGTAAGGTATAAGTGCTCATCGGACAACCGCCACAAGCTCCGGTCAGTCTCAGCTTAACAATGCCATTCGGAGTGACTTCGACCAATTCGACGTCTCCACCGTCAGCCTGTAACATCGGACGAACGGTTTCAATGACTTTTTCTACTTTTTCTTTCATTAATAATTCCTTTCAATTAATTGAGACAATTTTTACATATTCCTTTACAATAGCCGTGAATTTCCTGGATCTGATGCCCGTCAACCGTCTTACTTTGACTGAGCGGACACTGAATATCCACATCGTATATTCGACCGCATTTCAAACACAAAAAATGGTGGTGCTGTCCAGTCGATATCTCATAGCGCACTTCCGTACCGGTAATCGTCAGGGGCGCCACCAGTCCTTTTTCCAGGAAAAGGTTCAACGTGTTATAAATTGTAGTGCGCGACATAGTCGGTATTTTTTTTACCAAATTTTCATAAATGTGATCAGCCGTTGGATGATCCTGACTCTGTTCGATAAATTCTAAAACGCATAAGCGCTGATAGGTCGGCTTGATGCCATGTTTTTCCAATTCACTTTTGATATTCATCATTTTTGTATTCATTACAAACTGATATTAATAACAAATAATGCAATTGTCAAATGTTTTTTTGGGTTTTTGCATCAATTCTCTTTTATCATTGGATTATTTTTTTTATTTTCCGGTGAACAATTTTTTGGAGGTTTTCTTATGAGTAAAATTAGTCAATATCTTGGAAAAGATGCAGATTTTCTACTAAATCATAAATGCACAACGATTTCCAAGGAGCAATTGCACTTGCCCGGACCGGATTTTATCGACCGCATATTGCTTTATTCGGATCGACCGATTGCCGTCATGCGAAATATGCAGGCAATGTACAATCATGGGCGTTTAGCCGGAACGGGCTATCTGTCGGTTCTGCCGGTTGATCAGGGTATCGAACATTCCGCCGGCGCCTCTTTCGCGCCGAATCCGGGTTACTTCGACCCGGAAAACATCGTGAAGCTGGCGCTTGAAGGCGGCTGTAATGCTGTGGCTTCGACTCTTGGTGTACTCGGCAGTATCGCGCGCAAATATGCCCACAAAATTCCATTCCTGCTCAAAATCAACCATAATGAGCTACTCTCCTTTCCGAATATGCACGATCAGACGCTGTTTGCCAGCATCGATCAGGCATTCGATATGGGCGCGGTCGCCGTCGGCGCTACGGTTTACTTCGGTTCGGAGGAATCACGCCGTCAAATCATGGAGATAAGCGAGGCTTTCGAGTATGCTCATCAGCTCGGTATGGTGACGGTTCTCTGGTGTTATTTGCGTAATAATGCCTTTAAGACCGCCGAAAAAGACTACCATGTTGCCGCTGATCTTACCAGTCAGGCTAACCATCTCGGTGTAACCATCGAGGCTGACATTATCAAGCAGAAACTGCCGGAGTGCAACGGCGGCTACACCGCCCTGAAGTTTGGCAAGACCAACAAGAAAGTCTATGAACAATTGACTACTGACCATCCAATTGACCTGACCCGCTATCAGGTTGCCGGATGCTATATGGGACGCGCCGGATTGATCAATTCGGGTGGCGCTTCTTCCGGTGAAGACGATCTGGTCGAAGCTGTCAAGACCGCTGTGGTCAACAAACGTGCCGGCGGTATGGGCTTGATCCTGGGACGTAAAGCTTTCCAGAGACCGATGGCCGAAGGCGTCAAGATCGTAAATGCCGTCCAGGATGTTTATCTTGATAAAGACGTTACCATAGCTTGATCTAAGATCTTACCGAGGTTAACCTTGGAACGTGTAACTAAAAATAAAAAAGCCCGCTTGCGGGCTTTTTTACTCATGAGGTAAAAAATGGATACACAATCTCCTCGTTCAAATTGGATAGCCGGCTTATTTTTGGTTCTGCTGGGTTTGCTGATTCTCCTGGTTCAGTTCGATTTTTTCAATTGGACGGATTTCTGGCCTTTAATCATCATCGGTATCGGAATATTGTTTCTGGTCGGATTTTTCGCGAATCGCACCAATTTCGGCTTGTTAATGCCGGCTATGATTCTGTTAATCGTCGGAACTTTGTTTCTTTACATGGAGCGGACGACCTGGCATAACATGAATCATCTCTGGCCGACTTTTGTCTTAGCGCCGGGAGTGGGCTTTTTCTTTATGTATTTCTTCGGACCACAGAATAATCGGCTCTGGATTCCCGGTACGGTTTTGATCACAATTGCCGCGCTGTTTTTCGCCGGCGAATGGTCGATTTTCCGTTACTGGCCGGTCATTTTAATCTTATTGGGAATTTACCTGATCTTTTCAAGAAAAACTCAATCATGAACACACCTGTTCAGGAGAATAAAACACAGTTTATCAAATCCGGCGATCCGAAGCCTGGTTTCTGGCATAAGTGGAAAATTTCACTGCGCAATAAAATTCTGGCCGGAATAATCGCCCTGACGCCAGCCGTCCTGACAATTTATTTTATTAAGTTGTTTATCACTTTCTTTGACAAAATTGTCAGTCCGATCCTCGATCCATTGATCGGATTTCACATTCCCGGTCTGGGACTGATTATTGCTTTAGTTGTAATCTATTTACTGGGCTTGTTCATTACTAACATTCTGGGCAAATCCCTCCTGTCTGTTTTTGAGAAATGGCTGAATTACATCCCGGTTGTGCGTTCAATCTATCAGACTACCAAACAAGTCCTGAGTGCTCTCTCGTTTTCCAAAGCCGGATTCGAAAAAGTTGTCTTCATTGAATATCCGCGTAAAAATGTCTGGACGATCGGCTTTATGACTGGTGAAACTACCAACCATGCCGGCAAACGGTTCTATAGTGTTTTTTTACCGACGACGCCCAATCCAACTTCAGGATGGGTTTTATTTTTTCCGGAAGATGAAGTGTATTCATCTGATATGAGCGTTGAACAGGGATTGAAAGCCATTATCTCAGCCGGTGCAATCCTGCCTCCTGAAGCAAATGTCGGTCCTGCCTACAAATCAAGTGGTTCGATTATGACAGATCATTCCATCTGAATGTATTGGCAATTAATTCCAGGTTCGATTGGGTGAATAAAAACCTTGTAAATAATCTCCGAACCGATTAACCTTGCTGTGTTTATCTTAAGAAAGGCATCAATCAACTGTGAAAATAAAATATATCGATGGTAAGCGCTTTTTACGCGGAATCCGAGCCGGAGCCCGGAAAGTAGTCGATCAGCAGGATCATCTCAATAAAATTAACGTCTTCCCGGTTCCCGACGCAGATACCGGCACTAATATGGCCGCCACGATGAAAACCGTCGTAACCAACATGTCTCCGGATAACAGCCCGATTGACGAAGCGACCCAAAAAATCGCCGATTCGGCGCTGGAAGGCGCGCGTGGCAACAGTGGCGTCATTTTAGCCCAGTTCTTCTATGGTCTGGCCAAGGGTATCGGTAAAAATCATAAGGTTTCCACTGCTCAATTTGCAGAGGCCGCCGTTTCAGCCAAACAACATGCCTTTAAGGCGCTTTCCGAACCGCGCGAAGGTACGATTTTATCCGTAATTAAAGACTGGGCTGAAAATGTTTACGAAAACAGCAAGAAAATCTTCGATTTTCAGGAGTTGCTGAACCATGCCCTGGAAGTCGCCAAACGTTCGCTGGAAGCCACGCGTTCCAAAATTGAAGCCATGCGCAATGCCAATGTCGTCGACTCCGGCGCTCAAGGTTTTGTTTACATCCTGGAAGGCATCAGCCATTTTATCGATCGCGGTCGGATCAAGGAAAATCAAGAAACCACCCTTGAACCTGTTGAATCGATAGCTCATACCGAAGTACTCCCGGAGCAGATCAATTATCGTTTCTGTACTGAATGCCTGATCGAAGGCCAGAATATTCCCGTCGACGATCTACGTAAACAGATCGAACAATATGGTGATTCCGTCGTCCTGGCCGGTTCAGATAAAAAGGCGCGCCTCCATATCCACTCCAACGAACCAGCCAAAGTTTTTAAAATCGCCCGTCAGTATGGCGCCTTACTTCAGCAGAAAGCCGATGATATGCTTAAGCAGTACCTGGTCGCCCATAATCCGCATCCACGCATTGCGTTAGTCGTCGATTCAGCCTGCGATCTGCCGCAAGAATTCATCGACCGCTACAATCTGCACGTCGTTCCGGTGCGGGTATCTTTCGGACAATCATGTTATATTGATAAAATCACAATTACACCGGAATATTTTTACGAGATGCTCGATAGCGAACCGGAACATCCGCAGACCTCTCAACCTTCACCCGCCGATTTCATCAATTTATATGGCTTTTTGTTAAGTCATTATGACTCGATCATTTCAATTCATATCCCGGAATCAGTCAGCGGCACTTTTCAGAATGCGCTGAACGCCGCACGCACTTTTCCCGATCGTAAAATCAGCATAATCGACAGTAAGACGCTATCGGTTTCGATGGGCTTCATCGCCGAACGGGCGGTCGAATTGATCGCCGCTGGTAAATCGCATGACGAGATCGTCACGGATTTGACACGCGCCACCCGCCGCACCCAAATTTTCGTCGGCATCCCGAATTTGAAATATATGATCCGTGGTGGACGCGTCGGAAAGGCTAAAGGACTGGCCGCGAAATTACTCCATATCAAACCGATATTAAACCTCGACGAACATGGCGTTCCCCAACATTTTTCAAAGAGTTTTTCGAGGAAGGGCGCCTTTGCTAAAGTTCTGCAATTAGCAATTGATTTAGCGGCTCAAAAAACGAATCCTCGCTTTCGTATTGCGCATGTCAATAACCACTCAATAGCTGAACATTACGTTTCCGAACTGAAAAAACGCTTTGGCGTCGGAAGTATCAACATCCTGCCGGCCTCACCGGTTCTCGGCGCACATGCCGGGATTGGCGCCGCGGCCATCGGTATATCCTGGAGTGAATGATGTTAACGTTGATCGCGATTCTGCTACTCAGTTATCTGATCGGCTCGATCCCGACCGCCATTATCGTCGGTAAAATCACTAAAAATATCGATATTCGCCAATATGGTTCCGGTAATGCGGGCGGCACCAACGCTTTTCGCGTTCTGGGTTGGAAAGCCGGTTTGTTCGTATCACTTTTTGACGTTGCCAAAGGCGTATTCGCGACGGCATTTATCTCGCAAATTCGGCTGGATACTCCTCCGCTTGATTCTGCCTGGCTAATGATCCTGGCGGGAGTATGTGCCATCCTGGGACATACTTACACAATCTTTGCCGGTTTTAAAGGCGGGAAAGGCGTCGCCACCGGCGCTGGAATGATAGTTGCCCTTTATCCGATCGCTTTCCTGATCTGCCTTCTGATTTTTGCGTTAGTGCTGTTCTCGACCGGTCTGGTTTCGGTTTCCTCGATCAGCGCCGCTTTAGGTTTGCCGATAGTGTTGTGGATTCTCAATCACTTCCGGTCGTTTAGCATCGAACCGGCTCTGCTGATTTTCAGTATTTTTATTCCAATCTTTATCATTTTTACCCATCGCAGTAATATCCGGCGCCTGCTCAAAGGCGAGGAAAAGCCGTTCGAAAAACTGATCCTTCTGCGCCGTCGCAAATAGTTATTAACTACATAGATATTTGATTAATAAGGCAATACAGAGGCACACGGAAATGACCCAGAGGTGCACAGAGGATTCGTTTATTATTTAAAAGTATATCCGTGGTACTCCGTTCGGGTCTCTGTGAACCTTCGTGTCATGAGTTTGGTATAATGATCTCAGCACACTCTGCGGTAGAAAAATGATATTCCTTCTCCCTATTCGGAGGTTTCCATGAAATTGCATCGCATCGGATTCGTTCTATTTTTCCTGCTGTCTTTCACGATCGGAATCCGCTCACAGACGCCTTTCAAAGATTTCGAAATCGTTGAAAGTATTCCGGTTGAAACAACACTCGATAATCCCGAAATCCGCAATACACCCGAAGTCTGGGCGGAAATGTTCGCCGCCGCCCAAAAGAGCATCGACATCGAACAGTTTTACATTTCCGATGCTCCTGGTGAACCGCTTGAAGCGATCATCCAATTAATCGAGAAAGCCGCCCAGCGTGGCGTCCTTGTGCGGATCATCGCCGACGCCCGCATGGCAAAAACTTACCCGGAAATCCTGGAACGGCTGGCCAAACAAAAGAATATCAGCGTTTGCCGAATTCAGGTTTTTAATAAAAACGGCGGTATTCAACATGCTAAATATTTCGTCATCGATCGCCGGGAAGTTTTTATCGGCAGTCAGAATTTCGACTGGCGCGCCCTTAAGCATATTCACGAAATCGGTTTGTGTATTCGCCAACCGGAATATGCCCGACTGATGACTGAATTGTTCGAGATGGATTGGGAATATGCCGCTCAGAATAAAATACCCGGTCGGAAATTGACCGAACCGATCAGATTTGAATTACCAATCGCTCCGCAAGACACAGTTAAATTCATCGCCTGCGGCAGTCCCGCCAGAAATTTGCCAAACGGAATGGCCAGCGACGAAAAAATCATTTCAGAACTTATTCGTAGCGCCCGCCAAGAAATCTGTATTCAATTGCTATCTTATTCACCTCTGGATAAAAAGACCAAATACTGGGCGAAAATCGACGACGCTCTGCGTAAAGCGTCCGCCAGCGGTGTCGTCGTCAATCTGCTGGTATCCGACTGGAGCATCGGCGCCGATAAACTGCCCTACCTGCAGAGTCTCGATATCCTACCCAATATTAACGTCAAACTCAGCACTATCCCGGAATTCAGCGGCGGCTACATCCCCTTCGCCCGCGTCGAACACTGCAAGTATATGGTCGTCGACAGCTCTCTGAGCTGGATCGGCACCAGCAACTGGTCGCGTAATTATTTCTATAACTCGCGCAATCTCGGCTTAGGCATCGAAAATGCGACCGTCGCCCGGACATTGAAGACAATTTTCCTGAAAAGCTGGAATTCGTCTTATGCCTGGCAACCGGTTCCCGGTCAGGAATATCCTGAGAAATTCCGCGGGGAACAGTAGGTTTTCTCACCGCAGAGCGCACGGAGAGCGCAGAGATTTATGAATTCTGTTCTTTTATTAAATGAGGCATTCACACCATCCAGTATTTTATATTTGCTTGTGACAATACTCTGGTGTTGACGCAGAGTGATTTCATCCTTAATCAAATAAGAAGGTATATCTACGTCACAACGCCGGAGCGTTGCGACGAGCAGAAAGTAGTATTATATTGCCGCTTTTCTTCACGGATAAACACTGATATTATTTTTCCCGATAATCATGTATATATTCGCCAATTTCTCTCAGCGGGGCGGTCCAGATGTCTTTTTCATTTTGTTTAAGAAATTTTATGAGTTGATTATGCGCCTCCAGTGATACGTCGATATGATGTTCGCCGCCGACCCCATGGAACAGAAAAACGATCAAAGCCTTTTTCTGCAGGGCAGTCCTTACCAGTTCAATCAGTTCATCTCCCGACTCTCCGTTGATCATAAAACTGCTCACATTATACAAATCAACCTTATCGATAAATTCAAAGTTAGATTCCACGCCGCGCGCGGCTACGAAATTCTCCTTGATCATATCAACGTAAGAAATTTCGCCGACGCTCATCTCGCCGCATGGATAAGCAAAGGTCCTTCTGGACTTTCCATCGATTATCTTTAACAGGACGTTCGCCATTTTAACCTCGTCCGTCATTCGCGAGAAAGTATAATTGCTAAGATCGTAATCGGCATTGACCCATTTGCGACCCGGCGCCCGACCGTCACAGGGATGAAACAGGGTATGATTGCCAAGCTCATGTCCGCGACGGGCGACAGTTTTCCAGTCATCAGCGCGTTCATTGACGGTTTCAAAATAGCCTGGTAAATAAAACGTGCCTCGCAATCCCAATGAATCCAGAACCGGCACTACCTTATCCAGATGCACATTCAGAGCATCGTCATAAGTCAAACAAACCGCGCATTGCTTTTTATTCCAGATCGCTTTTTCTTGAGTCATACCTGTCACCGTAAATGTTAATAGAATTAAAAGTAAAACCGTTATTCTTAGAGCTGATTGTTTAAAATGGATATGCATGCTGAAGACCTTTCATATGATTCGTTTTACTGCCTTATTTCGAAATAAAAATAACTTCAAAAAACGTCACAATACTACAATATCATTCGGCGGGATTCAGGCTCAACGAACAATAGTAACTTTTATTTCTTTAGACCATTGAGCGGCGCAGAAGACGCTTTAACGAATGAATCTGTCCCCGGATATGTACTATTTTAGCCTTATCGCCGGCGGCTGTCGCTTCGTCGCGGGCTTTCTTTAATTCCCGGATTCGGCTCTTAATTTTAGTTTTATTTTGAATCCTGGCTTGATGATGTTCGTGCGGGTCGATATTCAAGGCATTACAAAGAGCGAGTATCAAATGTTCCTTATTCAACTGCGTATATCCTTTGACAGCCTCACTCTCCAATCCGGCGGCAATTTGTCGCAATTGAGCCACGGTTTTGGTTTTAAGATCATGGTAAGTGTAATCCATCTGAGTCTCCTTCAATCGTGATTAAAATAGCATCAATGATTTATTTCCGCATTTTTTAATAACCTGATATAATATAAAAATCTCCAGCCTAATCACAAGTGCGATTTAAGTTGGAGATTTATAACAAGGAGATTTGTTTTGACTGGATTCTATTTCAGAAGCATGCACTTACGGGTGGTTGTGAATTCCCGACTGGCAATCGTGTACAGATAAACTCCCGAAGGCAGGTTGACCGGATTCCAGGTTATCTTGTAATTTCCCGCCTGTCGCCGACCTCTTACGAGTATTTCAACCAACTGACCGGTTAGATTATAGACCTCGATTTTAATATCGGAAGTTTTCGGCAAAGCAAACTCAATGACGGTGCTGGCATTAAAAGGATTGGGATAATTGGCCTTCAAGGCATATTCGGTCGGGAACGAGTAATTTCTTTCCTCGGCGATATCACTCAGTACGGTGTTAGTGAGCGTCACGCTGGCTAAGCCAGCGGTTGAAGCTGTAAAGTTAACTGCTCCGAATTTGCCTTGTTCGGGAATATAATTAAAAACCGCAACACCGTTCCCGGTTGTTACCAGTGGATTGCTTATTAATCCGGGTCCTTCGAGTTCTAATGCGATCTGGAAAGTGTCAGCGCAAAGCCGGTTCTCCGGATCACTGACATAACAAATTATCAGGTAATTAGTGATCGGAGATGAAACAATGGTTGGTTTGTCAATGAATATATTCAACTTTTCCGGCTGGGTTCCGTTTTCGATTTTCGCAAGGCGTAAGGCGTAATCCTTGTGAGCTACAGACATCGCTGGAATATCGGTATAAATCATATTGCCGCCTGAAACGTAGGCGCAAGCGTTAATACTATCGCCATTCCAGGTATCGTACCAGGTTGCCTGATAAGTTCCGGTTTTTAATCCGCTAATTCTGGTATAATGCCCGGAAATTCCCTCTCCGTCAATGGACCTGAACCAGCCGAAGCCGATTGAGTCGGCTGTTATCATAAAAGCATCTGTCATATCTATCATAGCAGTATTTGTTACCAGATTGAGGTTGGCATATTCAAAATTAGCGGCAACTTTGGCAAAAGCTTTCATTTGCGCAAAGACGTTATCAGCCATTAAATCGCGATCGTACATACCCCACCAGATCGGTGTTGCGGCTAATCCACTTGACCAGGCTGACCATAAGGCATTATGATAAATTTCAGCGTACTGACTCGAACCTATT
>Ga0172377_10004632_pt1 | contig 14131 bp, 9 predicted proteins | sample Pumphouse3metaG_FD_119749 | JGI IMG/M metagenome (GOLD analysis project Ga0172377, IMG submission 119749) | Leachate microbial communities from a municipal landfill in Southern Ontario, Canada - Pumphouse #3 metaG | ecosystem: Engineered > Solid waste > Landfill > Unclassified | place: Canada... | reverse complement strand
TAAGAAATATAGAAATGAGTAATAATATTCCTGAAACAGAAAATACAAAAAAGAATAACTTTATTCTGCAAATAGTAGAAGGAGATATCCGTGAAGGCAAAAACGACGGCAAAGTACACACACGGTTTCCGCCGGAGCCCAACGGATACCTTCATATAGGACATGCAAAATCAATTTGCCTGAATTTTGGTATAGCTCAGAAATTCAACGGCATTACAAACCTTAGATTCGACGACACAAATCCTTCAAAAGAAGATAACGAATACGTAGAATCAATTAAAAAAGACATAAAATGGCTGGGATTTTCATGGGGTGACAGGGAATATCATGCATCTGACTATTTTGATAAACTCTATGCATTTGCACAGAGACTTATTAAAGAAGGTAAAGCCTATGTAGATGATCAGGATGCTGAAACTATTAGCAGTCAGAAAGGAACACCTACAAAACCAGGAATGATAAGTCCGTACAGAGAGCGTTCTGCAGAAGAAAATTTAGATCTTTTTGCACGTATGAAAGACGGTGAATTTGACGAGGGTGAAAAAGTTTTAAGAGCCAAAATAGATATGTCTTCTTCAAATATGCATTTTCGTGATCCAATTATATACAGAATACTTAAAGCAAAGCACGAGAGAACAGGAGACAAATGGAAGGTTTATCCCATGTACGATTTTGCTCACGGACAATGCGACTACTGGGAAGGAATAACACATTCAGTCTGTACCCTCGAATTTGAAGTTCATCGTCCTCTGTACAACTGGTTTATTGATCAGTTAAAAGACGGAGAATACCGTCCCCGACAGATAGAATTTGCCCGTTTAAATCTTACCTACACGGTAATGAGCAAAAGAAAACTTTTGGAACTGGTAAAAGGTAATTACGTAAACGGGTGGGATGATCCTCGGATGCCGACAATTTCGGGATTGCGTCGCAGAGGATATACTCCCGAATCAATCCGTAATTTTTCAGAAAGAATCGGAGTAACCAAAGTAGACGGAACCATAGACGTAGCATTTTTAGAATACAGTCTTCGCGAAGATTTAAATAAAAAAGCAAATCGTGTAATGGGAGTACTTGATCCTTTAAAAGTAGTTATTACCAATTATCCCGAAGGACAAACAGAAGAAATAGAAGCAATTAATAATCCTGAAGATCCGGATGCAGGAACACATAAAGTAGCCTTTACAAAAGAACTTTATATCGAGCGCGGTGACTTCATGGAAGATCCACCACGGAAATTTTTTCGTCTCAGTTTGGGCAGGGAAGTACGTCTTCGTTATGCGTATTTTGTAACATGCACAGGTGTAAAGAAAGATGATAATGGAAATGTTACAGAGCTTGAATGCACATACGATCCTGCATCAAAAGGAGGTAATTCTCCTGACGGAAGAAAAGTAAAATCAACAATACACTGGGTGTCAGCCACTAAAAACATAAAAGCTGAAGTTCGTTTATACGACCGTCTTTTTACTGATGAAGATCCTGCAGGGCATAAGGATGTTGATTTTAAAGATTTTCTTAATCCAGAATCTCTTAAGGTATTGCCTGAATGCTATATCGAAAAATCAGTAACTAATTCAAAACCACTTGACATTTTTCAGTTCGAACGTTTGGGATATTTTAACGTTGATTCAGACAGTACCAAGGAGAAACTTATTTTTAACCGTACTGTCCAGTTAAGAGATACCTGGGCAAAAAAAACTACAAATAACAAACAACAAGCTATAAAAAAAAATAAATAAAAATCAAAAGTTGCTAGTTCCATGGAGGATTTGATTGCGCCATCTGAATCCTATGATAATACATATGCCCATAAACCTTACATTATAAAATACAAAGGGGTTGTTTATCATTTTTATTGTGCAGTGAATGAACAAAACGAAAGGGCTATTGCAGTGGCAACTTCAGTTGATTTAGGGGAAAGTACACTTTGTTACCCTAAACAGTAAAGTTGAAAGTATAATGTCCAAAATTTGGACAATAAAAAAATTATCTTTTTATTGTTATAAGCAGTGAAAAACTGGAATTTTAAAAATATTGATTTTTCGTTATTTCCTTTTTATGAAGGACATGATTTAGGTGTTTTCCTAAATGGAGAAAATCTTTCGGTAAAAATATGGGCTCCCGGAGCTAAGGAAATAAAATTTCTGGTGTACAGGCAGAGCATGATAGGAGAACCAATACGTATCGATTCTTTGACTCCCGGAGAGAAGGGTTGCTGGTCATTACAATTAAAAGGGAAATTTGCAGGATATTATTATAGTTTTCGTGTAAATAATAATGGATGGATGAACGAAGGCTGGATGAACGAAAATCCTGGAATATATGCCCGTGCCACAGGAGCAAACGGGCACAGGGGATTAATTTTTCATCCCGAAGAAACTTCTCCCGCAGGCTGGGATAAAGATAATCCTATTTCTAATGAAAACCCTTTAGATGCCATTTTATATGAATTGCATATAAGAGATTTTTCCATGTCTGAGAATTCAGGTATGGTAAATAAAGGGAAATATCTTGCATTCACAGAAGAAGGAACCCTTGGTCCGGAAGGTCAGACTACCGGTATAGACCACCTTAAAGAGCTGGGAATAACTCATGTTCATTTATTACCTGTCGCTGATTATCATTCCGGAGATCAGAGAGCACAAAAAGAAAGTTATAACTGGGGATATAATCCCGTCAATTACAATGTTCCGGAGGGGAGTTATGCAACAAATCCTGATGATACATCCAGAATAACAGAACTTAAGCAGTTGGTAATGTCTTTGCATAAGGCCAATATAGGTGTCGTTCTGGATGTAGTATACAATCATTCAGGTTACACAATCAGGTCATGGTTCAATCAGACCGTTCCCGGCTATTTTTATCGTCAGAATTCTGACGGAACATTCTCAAATGGCAGTGGCTGTGGAAATGAGATTGCCTCAGAAAGACCAATGGTAAAAAAATTCATCATAGATTCTGTATGTTACTGGGCAAAGGAATATCATATAGACGGATTTCGTTTCGATTTAATGGGTCTTCTGGACATTGAAACTATGAACGATATACGTGCTGCACTTGACAAATTACGTCCCGGAATACTTTTGTACGGCGAAGGATGGACAGCCGGAGAAAGTCCTGTGAATGAACGATTCCGTGCTGTAAAAAAAAATGTAGGACAGCTAAACGGAATCGCCTGCTTTAATGATGATTTCAGAAATGCAGTAAAAGGCAGTGATTTTATACGCAGAGAGAGAGGTTTTGTAAATGGAAGAATTTATAATGAAGAATCAATCAAATTTGGAATAACAGCGGCATGCTATCATCCGCAGATAGTATATCAATATGTTACAGGATCTTCATTTGCATGGGCCAGAGAACCGTATCAGGCCATAAATTATGTATCATGCCACGATAACTATACTTTATTCGATAAGCTAAAGATCAGCCGTACTGATGTTGGAATAGAAGACATTAAGAAAATGCAGAGACTGGCGGGAGCTCTTGTTTTTACATCTCAGGGAATACCATTTATACAGGGCGGAACAGAATTTTGCAGAACAAAAAATGAAAACGAAAATTCGTATCGTTCGCCCGATGTTATTAATCAGATAGACTGGTCACTAAAAAAAGAATACCGAAGTGTTTATGAATATTTCAGAGCGTTAATCCGGTTACGTAAAAATCTCCCCGGACTTAGAATTCGTTCGTCCGATGAAATCCGGAAATATCTTACTTTTCCTTCTTTTTATCATACAGGACTTGTTTCATACATTATTAAAGACTATCCTGCTGAAAAAAAATGGAAAACAATACAGCTAATCTATAATGCCAATGTAGAGCCGGTAAAGATAGAATTAACACATGAAACTACATGGATAGTACTTGCCGAAGGGGAGGATATCAGCTGCAGAGGAATACGTCGTTTTGAAGGTAACGAAATAACAGTACAGTCTATATCAATGACTATAGTCTGTACCGAAAAGGAATAAAAAAAGCACAATAATAATTCATAAAATAAGGAGTCTTTTATACGATGTAGCCGGCCTTTTGTATTTATGTATAACTATATCTTTCAATTGTGTTGCTAAAATACAAATAACTAACTGATATTATTATGGTTGATTTTTAGAACACTTCCTGTATTGTTTATAATACCTTGAAATTTATCTCTGTTTTGAAGCTTGCTCTTCAGTCCTATTGCAGGTTCATTAGCTTCATTTTTGACTAACGCAGTCAATGTTATTTTTTGTTCTACACATGCTGGTGAAATGACCAGAAGAATTATTAATAAAAGTAAGAAACGATTTGATAAATTATTTTTCTTCATTTAAAATAAAAATTTAATTTTCTTTAGTTCGATAAGAATCGTCATTCGTATTTACCAGAGAGGCATTATGCGTAAGGCAGAATATTTGTTTTTATTGAATTATTAAGTAATAATACATCACAATTGAATAACCGTCTAAAGTTTAACTGCACGTACGGTGGATGTGAGAGGTCAAAAACAAAAGTAGGAGAAACTACTTTTGTTTTCTCCTACTTTATTCGATTTCTTAAACCTCAATTCATTAAAGCCATTTCATTAGTACAAAATCCTGACGATGAGCCAGATACTTGTTTTTAGGGTACAATCTCAGTCCGTAATTATATATGCCGGGAATTATAGGGCTAAGCTTTAGCTGATAAGTACAGATCGTTCCTTCCAGAACTCCGGCGATGAAAGAACTGTTTTTTCTCCATTTTTCATTACCTGCGTTATCCTGTTCCGAGATCACAATTTCCAAACCTACTTCTTCAGGCTGTAATCCTTTCAGATCTAAAACTACCTTAGACGAATATTCAATTCCTGTTTTCAGCACATTAGTAATACCATCTGCCATTTGAATCTCCTTCACCTCAATATTATTCCATGCCTTCTGTATCTTATTTTTCCATACCACAATATCCCGGGCAATCTGATAATTATTTTCTGTCAGTATCTTTTCTCTCTTTAACTGAGGTAAATAATAACGCTGCTGATAATCTCTCAGCATACGTGTAGTAGTGAAATCAGGAGCAACCTGTGCAATTGTATTTTTTATATATGTAACCCAGTCTTTAGAAATCCCATTTTTATCCTTATCATAATAAATAGGAATAATTTCCTCCTCAAGAATATTATAAATTTCTTCTGCATCAAGCTGATCCTGTAACTCACTATTGTCTATTGACTTGTTTTGAGGCAGAGCCCATCCTGATCCTTTTTTGTATCCTTCCACCCACCAGCCATCTAAAACGGAGAAATGAACGGTTCCGTTCATGGCCGCTTTCTCACCACTTGTGCCTGAGGCTTCCAGTGGACGTGTTGGAGTATTTAGCCACACATCAACTCCCTGAACAAGTTTTTTTGCCAGATTTATGTCATAGTTCTGAACGAATACAATTTTTCCTATAAACTCAGGTTTTTTGGAAATATCAATAATATACTTAATAAGATCCTGTCCTGCCTTATCAGCCGGATGAGCTTTTCCTGCAAAAATAAGTTGAACAGGACGATCGGGATTATTTAAAATCTTTGACAAACGCTCCGGATTTTTGAATAACAGAGTAGCTCTCTTATAAGTAGCAAAACGTCTTGCGAAACCTATAGTCAGTGCATTTGGATTTATAGCATTAATCACTTCAGTTATAAACTTAGGAGTTTCATGGCGTTTTAGCCAGGTCTCAGAAAATTGGGTTTTGATAAAATCAATCAATTTTATCTTCAGTCTCTTCTTAATATCCCAGACTTCCTCATTAGAAATAGTATAAATTTTGCTCCATAATTCTTTATTAAGCAAATTTTCCTCAAAATCATTTCCAAAATGTTTAACATAAAGTTCTTTCCATTCCTTTGCCGACCAGGTGGGATAATGAACCCCGTTGGTTACATATCCTATGTTCAGTTCATCAGATAAAAATCCATCATACAGATTTTTAAATATTTCCTTGGAAACCTCACCGTGAAGTTTGCTTACGCCGTTCATTCCCTGCGAAAGATGTGCAGCCAGATAGCTCATATTAAATCGATCCTCCTCCGGTTTTGACTTACCCAGCATAATAAAATCATTCCAGCTAAGATTCAGTTTATTTGCAAATGCATCCATATAATGACGAAATGTATTCTGCTGAAAAGAATCATGACCGGCAGGCACAGGTGTGTGAGTTGTAAATAAGGTAGAAGCACGTACAACTTCCTTAGCTTCTTCAAAATTCAATCCTTTATCCTTCATGAGATCGGCTATTCTTTCCAGACCTATCATAGCTGCATGTCCCTCATTACAATGATAAATATCCGAATGATACCCCATTTTTTCTAAAAGACGGATTCCTCCAAGCCCAAGAAGCATTTCCTGTTTAAGACGGTTTTCGTTGTCCCCTCCGTAAAGATGATGGGTAACCACACGGTCCTCGTCCCTGTTTTCGTCATAGTCTGCATCCATCAAAAATAATTTTACGGCACCGACATTGACTTCCCATGCACGTGCATGTAATATTCTTCCCGGATATTCAACTTCTACAGTTACCCAGTTACCATCCTTGTCAAATACCGGCTGAACAGGAATCTTAGTGAATATCTGAGCTTCATAATCAGCAATCTGGTCACCCTGTAGAGTAATAGTCTGTTTGAAATATCCAAAACGGTAAAGAAGTCCAACAGCCACCAGATTCACATTAGAGTCACTGGCTTCCTTAAGATAATCACCGGCCAGCATTCCCAGACCGCCTGAAAAGATTTTAAGACTGTCATCAAGTCCGTATTCCATACTAAAATAAGCAATCTGTGGACCTTCCGGGTTTTTACGTTTTTCCAGATAACTGTTCATCTGAGAATATACGTCTTCCATATTAGATATAAACGAAGAATTATTTTCCAATTTTTGAAATCGTTCATAATTCACCTCTCCCAACATGACAATGGGATTATGACAACTTTTTTTCCAAGAAACTTCATCTACCCTTTCAAATAAATCCTGTGCCTGATTATTCCATACCCACCATAAATTTTTGCTCAGTATTTTCAACGGCATCAATTTTTCAGGAATATTTGATTCTACATAAAACTTTTTCCAGTTTGGCATATCTTAATAGATTTTAATTTTTAATAAAACATATAATATATACTAATAACAAATTTCATCTTTTCAGGAAACTGTATTTAGAAACTTCAGTACTATGAAAATTATTTTTTTGCCTTTATATTTTTCTTTTTTCTTTTGTTATTTATTTGTGAACCATTTTTCTTTAATTGTGAAGTATTTTCCTTTATCTTTTTATCTTTTTCTTTCAGTAAAGGGGGCAAAGCTTTATCCTTTTGTTCCGTTTTATTTTCGGGCGCAAAAGTATCTAATCTCAATTTAAAATCATTTAATACATTCATATAATTAATAAAAGCGTCAAACGGGTTTTCATAAGGGTTATGAGAATTTTGAAAAGTACCTTCTGAAAATGTTTTTGTACACATATAACCAAAATGATCACTTTCCTGAAGGTAATTCCAGTCCCGGATCATATCGGGATCTTTCACCATTTTCATCTGGTTACTCAAGTCGTATAATTTATTGAAAGCCTCCTTCTGCATTTCATTTCCCATCAATTCCGTTAGATTTTTTTCTTCCTCACGTGAGGAAATTGTTTCAGGAACATTAACTGATGAAACTGACTTATATTCTTTTATAATTTCCGAAGGTGTCGCAAATTTTAAAGAATTTGAATTAAACACAAATTCGGGCAATTTTTTTATAAAATCAAAAATACCTGAAGATTCTGTCTGAGTGTAACCTAAAGTTTCATAATTAATAAACAAATTAAAGATTTCGGAATTTGAATCATCATCCATCCATTTAACATATTTATCAGCAGTCAGAGGATAATCACTCCAGCTTTTATTCGAAAAGCGAATTGACAGGTCATCACTTAATCCGGCATTTCTTAGAAATATCTTCAATTTTGGATTCAGTGCATTGTTATATAAAAAATTAGGAGATTTCCATTCCGTTTTTTCTTTCGGTCCCTCAGCCAGCATACCCTTAAAATTCAGATCAGCTACAATAGCTCCTGTCTTATCGTTGTAGATCAGGTCTGTATTCCTAAATACAGAAGGACGTTTTCCGAAAATATTTTCAATTATATCGTCATGCTTTTTAATTTGCCCGGCAAATAAATCCTTATCTCTCAGAGACGATAGCGAATGAGAAAAAGTTTCAGATAAAAATTCCACCTGTCCTGTTTTTGCGAGCATTTTAAAAGAATCAAGAACATCAGGAGCATAAAGTTTAAATTGCTCAAGAGCTGTTCCGGTAATGGAAAAACTGATTTTAAATTTATTTTTATATTTTTTTATTAACTCCAGCAATATCTTATTGGCAGGGAGATAACAAAGATCCGAGATTCTGCGTATTGAGGTTTCGTTAGTATAATCATCATAATAATAATGTTCACTTCCTATATCGAAAAACCGATACTTTTTAAAGTGAAAAGGTTGATTGATCTCAAAACAAAGACAAATTGATTTCATATCTTTTTATTTAACAGTTTAAGATAAATGTTGCGGACATTTTTGGCTGAATTTGCCCATTTTAGCCGGTCTACTTCTTCTTTTCCTTCTTTCATAAATAAATTCCATATAGAAGGATAATTCAGAAGACCGTAAATAGCATCTGCCATAGCGAAAGTGTCCCAGTAATTAACTTTAAGAGCATATTTAAGGACCTCAGAAACTCCTGACTGGTATGAAATGATCACCGGCACATTAGATTGCATTGCTTCCAGAGGGACAATGCCAAAAGGTTCTGATACGGAAGGCATAACCAGAACATCAGTCATTTGAAGCATCTCCATCACCTCATCTCCTTTAAGGAAACCTGTAAAATGAAATTTATCGGTAATTCCCAATTCAGCAGCCCTTATAACCATACGATTCATCAAATCTCCGCTGCCCGCCATAACAAAACGAACGTTTCTCATTTTTTTAAGCACCATATTTGCTGCTTCAATAAAATACTCAGGTCCTTTTTGTGTGGTAATACGACCCATAAAAGTAACAATCCTATCAGTAAGGCCTTTTTTTATACAGCTTTTTTCTTTTATACATATTGAGTCTACAGCATTATAAACAACTGATACTTTTTCGGGATTAATTCCATATCTTTTTATAATAATATTTTTTGTCATATTACTAACAGCGATAATATGATCAGCTACATCCATACCCTTTTTTTCTATATCATATACTTTAGAATTCACTCTTCCGCCGCTACGATCAAAATCAGTAGAATGAACATGAATCACAAGAGGCTTCCCCGAAACTTTTTTAGCTGCTATTCCTGCCGGGAAAGTTAGCCAGTCATGTGCGTGAATCACATCGCATTGATTATCCCTTGCAATCTTTTCAGCAACTATGGCATATTTGTCAATCTCATCAAAAAGATTAACACCGTAACAACCGGTAAAATTTATTAGTCCTTTTTCATCTGTCTCTACAAAATGGCTGTTGGCTAAATATTTTTTCTTTGAAAGTTTCTGATATTCTTCTTCTCCGACGTAAGGGATTAAATTTGATCCTACCTCCAGACAATTAACGGTATTGGAAGATCCTGAAAAATGCAATTTCTTTTTACGAAAAATAACCTGATTGGCTCCCATTAGTGAGATTTTGGATTGATCTTCATCTCCGTAAGCCTTCGGAACTATAAAAAGAACATCGACATCTCCCAGTTTAGATAATCCGTTTGTTAAACCATAACAAGCCGTTCCAAGTCCTCCTGAAATATGAGGGGGAAATTCCCATCCAAACATTAATACTTTCATACGCTTATCTTTTTATATACCTAAATTATAAATATTCTAACATTAAAACGTATGTTATAAGCTACATTTAGGTACTATATTCTTAAAAAAAACATTGTTCCGTTTAAATTTTATTCAAAATAAAAAAGTATACAATAGTAATTTAAGCAAAAAAATATTATTTTATATTTCTTTTGTTAAAAAACTGTTTTATTATTTGTTTTAGTGTAGAATACTTTATATTAAAATATTTTTGTTTTTTAGATTTTTTTAATGAGTTATTGTCTGGATATTTCAGTTGATTTACCGGGAATATTTTCAAAACTAAGGGTTTGTTATAATCCATTAGCTAATCAGTATATTCTTTTAAAATGAAACTTTTTCAATACGATGGCCGTTCTTGATGGTAAATAAAGATTAAGATAGTGCTGACTTCCCATGCCACCTGAAGGTACAGTATAATAAGTCATACTCTTATCAATTCTGTCCTGACCACCAAAACGTGATTCATCAGTATCAAATATAATTTTATATTTTGACGGTTCCATCGGAATTCCATAACCCGTAAACGATTTTGAGGGATTAAAATTGAACACCATAAGATAATCACCTCTTTTAAAAGCAAGTACTTCGTCTTTTTTATTATCAAAAAGGCGATAAATTTCCGGGACATTAAGTAACTTAGTTTCAGAAATCCAGTGAATCATCACACTGTCAAAATCAGAAAGCCAGTGATATTTCAAATCATGATTATCCATAAGACTCCACTGCCTTCGGGCATGACTATACGACCAGTTATTTCCCTGCCTTGGGAAATCTATCCATTCAGGATGACCAAACTCATTACCCATAAAATTAAGATAGCCACCACCTGCACATGTTAAAGTTACAAGGCGAATCATTTTATGAAGAGAAATTCCGCGGTCAACAATAACATTTGGCTGATCCTTGCGCATATTGTAGTACATATCCTTATCAATCAGCCTGAAAATAATTGTCTTGTCTCCAACAAGAGCCTGATCATGCGATTCATCATAACTGATCACCTTTTCATCCTGACGTTTGGAAGTAAGCTCATAGTAAATTTTACCAACGTCCCATTGTTCGTCAGCAAGCTCCTTAATTGTTTTTATCCAGAAATCCGGAACCCCCATAGCCATTCTGTAATCGAAGCCAATGCCGCCATCTTTTTGCGGAGCGGCCATACCCGGATATCCGCTCATCTCCTCGGCAATAGAAATAGCACAAGGATTAATTTCATGAATTAATTTATTTGCAAGAGAAATATAAGTTAAAGCCTCAAAATCAGTATTAGGAGTAAAATAATCCTTATACGAAGTAAAATCTTTATCCAGACCATGATTTAGATAAATCATGCTTGTTACTCCGTCAAAACGGAAACCATCGAACTTAAAATCTTCCATCCAGTAACGGATATTGGACAAAAGGAAAAGCAAAACATATTTTTTATTATAATCAAAACAATAAGAGTCCCATGCAGGATGAAGTCCTCTTTCCCCTTCATGAAAGAACAGAGAACGCGTACCATCGTATTTCCCCAGTCCCTCTATTTCATTTTTCACGGCATGAGAATGTACCAGATCCATGATAACCGACAGTCCCATTTTGTGAGCCGTATCTATTAACGATTTTAGTTCATCCGGAGTACCGAATCTTGAAGAAGGAGCAAAAAAACCGGAAACATGATAACCAAAACTTCCGTAATACGGATGCTCGGGAACAGCCATCATCTGAATAGTATTATATCCGGCCTTCTTTATCCGGGGAAGCATCTGATCACGGAATTCAGAATAAGTATGTACACGTTCTTTTTCCCCGGCCATACCAACATGACACTCATAGATAAGCGGAGCATCATTTTTAGGAGAAAAATCAGCATATTCCCATACAAATTTTTCTTTTGGTTGCCATACTTTGGCATTAAATATCAATGTTTTAGGATCCTGAACCACATATTCAGACCATGCAGGAATTCGTTTACCGGAACCGTTTTCCCAGTGCATGGAAAACGCATATAAATCACAATCATGAAGCTGATCTTTATTAAGAAACAACTCCCAGTTGCCCTTACCATTAGAAGAAAAACGATAATTTTCCTGCTCCTTCCAGTCATTAAAACTCCCTGTCAGATAAATTGCTGTGGCATTAGGAGCATAATCACGGATTACCCAGCCATTTTCTGTTGAGTGCAGACCATACCATAAATAACCACCGGCAAAATCAGTCAGATTTTTTTTATCTGTCAGTTCCTTTTCTTTTTCCTTCGACCGGCATATCCTCATATTTATTGCAGGCAGATATGGAATTAACCACGAATCATCTTTAACAAATTTAGGTAAATCCATAAAATTATCTTTTGTTAAAGATATGCTTTTTTGTATGATTATATTCTTAATATTAAAAACAAAAAAAAGGATATGCATCATGCATATCCTTTTTTTAAAGTTAAGAATATTTATTATTTTCTCAGGTTTCTTTTTCTTTCAGCTTCATGAAGCAGCATTTTGCGCATACGAAGCGATTTTGGAGTTACCTCCAGATATTCATCATCTTTAATATACTCCATAGCTTCCTCAAGACTAAAAGTGATAGGCGGGAAAAGATGTGTCTTTTCATCGGTACCTGCGGCACGCATATTCGTCAGCTTTTTCGACTGGGTAACATTAACCGTAATATCGTCACCTCTGTTATTTTCTCCAATGATCATACCTTCATAAACAGATACTCCTGCCCCAACAAAGAAACGACCTCTGTCCTGAAGCTTATTAAGAGCATAAGCAAATGTAATTCCAGGTTCTTTAGCAATAAGAGAGCCGCTTTTTCTTCCTTCAATATCACCTTTCCATGGCTGATATTCTAAAAAACGGTGATTAATTACAGCTTCACCTGCAGTAGCGGTCATCATCATTGTACGTAAACCAATAATACCACGTGAAGGAATTGTAAATTCGAAACGAGTACGGTCACCTCTGACCTCCATATTCTTCATCTCACCCTTTTTTAGGGTAACAAGGTCAATAACCTTACCGGAATATTCTGTGGCAACATCAATATCCATCTGTTCAATAGGCTCGCATTTTTTTCCGTCAATATCCTTAACCAGAACCTTTGGCTGACCAAGTTGTAATTCGTAACCTTCACGACGCATAGTCTCAATAAGAACAGATAAATGCAGAACACCACGTCCGAAAACTATAAAAGAATCGGCAGATGGTCCCGGTTGAACACGAAGGGCAAGATTTTTTTCAAGTTCCTTATCCAGACGCTCTTTAATATGACGTGAAGTAACATATTTTCCTTCCTTACCAAAGAATGGTGAATTATTAATTGTGAAAAGCATACTCATTGTAGGCTCATCAATCTTTACAGGAGTTAGTGGCTCCGGATTTTCTGCATCACAAATTGAATCTCCGATTTCGAATCCTTCAATACCAATAAGAGCACAGATATCACCATTACTCATCATATCAGTTTTTTGCTGACCCAATCCTGTGAAAGTATGTATTTCCCTGATTTTACTGCGTTTTGCAACACCTTCTCTGTTAACAAGAGAAACAGCCATACCCTCTTTAAGTTCACCACGATTAATTCTTCCGATGGCAATACGTCCTACATAGGCATTGTAATCAAGAGAAGTAATTAACATCTGAGGGGTACCCGGATTCTCTACAGGAGCAGGAATATATTTTAAAATATTATCCATTAAAGGAGTAATATCGTCAGATTTATCTTTAAGATCATAAGTCATCCATCCTTGTTTAGCAGATCCGTAAACAGTAGGGAAGTCAAGCTGATCATCAGTTGCATTCAGACTATACATAAGATCAAAAACCTGTTCATGAACAAAATCAGGACGGCAGTTTGGTTTGTCAACCTTATTTATTACAACAATAGGTTTTAAACCCAGTGCCAGTGCCTTAGAAAGCACAAAACGAGTCTGAGGCATAGTACCCTCAAAAGCATCAACAAGTAAAACTACTCCGTCAGCCATATTAAGTACACGTTCTACCTCTCCGCCAAAATCGGCATGCCCCGGGGTATCAATAATATTGATTTTTACATCTTTATAGACAACAGAAACATTTTTTGACAATATAGTAATACCTCGTTCTCGTTCAAGGTCGTTATTATCAAGTATTAACTCTTGTCTTTTTTCACGATCATTTACAGTGTGACTAAAATAGATCATTTTATCGACCAGTGTTGTCTTGCCGTGGTCAACATGTGCAATAATAGCAATGTTTCTAATATTCTTATTCTGCATTTAGCTTTTTTAATTAAGGGTGCAAATATAGTTCTTATTCCCTTGTATGCATAT
>Ga0172377_10004630_pt1 | contig 14135 bp, 13 predicted proteins | sample Pumphouse3metaG_FD_119749 | JGI IMG/M metagenome (GOLD analysis project Ga0172377, IMG submission 119749) | Leachate microbial communities from a municipal landfill in Southern Ontario, Canada - Pumphouse #3 metaG | ecosystem: Engineered > Solid waste > Landfill > Unclassified | place: Canada... | reverse complement strand
CAGGATTTGGCCAAAGTGATGAGGGAGTATGGATTCAGCTTCTTTGATGAAGTCTATGATTCCAAGCCAAACTTCTGGGAACGGTTCGATTTCCAACGATCCGCAACCATTGATTTTCTCATGCAGACCATGACAGCACTTGCAAAAGTGGGTGATGTTGTGATGGTTGGACGTGGAGGTTTCGGCCTGTTTAGAGACTATGTCGATGTACTGCATGTACGTATCAAAGCTCCGTTCGACCTCAGGGTTCAACGACAGATGATGGAGCATGGAATGGAACGCAACGAAGCGCGTGTCCATTTGGAGAAATACGACCAGGTACGGAAATCTTTTGTTGAGTCTGATCTACATTTGAACAGCAACGATGCCAGCCTGTTTGATGTAGTGCTCGACACAGGTATTGTTTCTCCTGATACTGCAGTTCTTTGGATAACAGAAGCGTATCGTCAGATGATGACACATGGACGGTTTGGATTTGAAACAGGCACCAGTACCCTTGAGGTTGATCCTGTTCTGTTCAAGCATGTACAAGGTATGTTCAAGACCAACTAGGAAAAAACATGGGTAAGGCAGGACTTGTTTTCCTTTCAATAGGGACCTTATTGATTGGGTTCATACTTTTCTCACCAATTCTCTTATCCCTCATCGGTGTGTTTGTACAGAAGCAGTTTCATTTCGACTACCTGCTCACTTCAGAGTTGGGAATGCTTGCTTTCATTGGGGTTGCCTTGGTGTTTCTAGGGTCACTTCTTGAGAGAAGTGTACAGGTCCTGCAGGTTGTGTTTCTTATCCTTGGTGTTCTTTCCTTCGGTATTTGCCTCTATGGAAATCAGATTTTCGAAACAACTTCCCTTATTTGGTTGTGCCTTGTCCTATACAATCTCTCTTTGATCACGGTGTTTGCTTGTGGGGTTCAAAACCTACATCGGATCCACTGACCGATGTCTTTCAGATGAGAGCTCTTTATTGTATCGTATAAGGTATGAATGTACTTACTTGTTTGGAACAGCATGGAAGGCTGGACCACTTCGACATGATTCAGCCGTTAAAGATGCAATCTGCTCGAACGATTCTTGCAGATGAAGAGGGTGTATTGCTCCTCTTGCAGGAAGAAGTCTATGTCCTTTCGGTATTTGAAAGCACTGCAACCCAACGCTTCGCCTCATATTTGGTAGGATGCACCAATCCTTTTTCGGTGCATCAAAGCTTTGTTTCAGAGTATTTGGAAGATCAGGGTATGAAAAAGACCTTTCGCTGTCTACAGGCGTGTTGTCTTCATCAAGAGCGTTATCAGGTTTCCAAGGATGTTGAGTTCAGGATCTTGAGTTTAGCTGATGAGGATGTTGTTTTGGAACACTACCACCTTGGTGATGCAGCATATGTACGTTCCCGGCTTGCAGATAATGTAATGCTGGGCATCGAGGTGGAGGGGAAGCTTGCAGGCTTCATGGGCACCCATCAGGAAGGGACCTTGGGAATGTTGGAGATATTCCCAAACTATCGAAGAAGACATCTTGGGTATGAATTGGAAAAGGAATACTGCAACCGTCTGCTTGATGAGCATAAGGTTCCTTACTGCCACATCGTAGAGGATAACACAGCCTCTGTTGCTTTGCATCAGAAGCTGGGATTTGCTTTTGCTTCCCATAGAATTGACTGGTTTAATTAATATTTATACAGTATTTTATGAAATAATATGCATAGATACTGGTCAAGAACGGATTAATTTGTATAATTATACCACAATCGAGCTAGGAGGAAGAAATGGTCAACGTTGGAATCATTGGAGCAACAGGATATGCAGGAGCTCAGCTGGTATACCTTCTGTCTCATCATCCTGCCGTCTCGATCATGTATCTTGCTTCACACTCCTATGTGGGGAAAAGGTTTTCCGACATCTACCCCTCCATGAAAGGATTGTGTGACCTCACTCTGGAAGAAGAGAACTTGGAAGAAGCCAGCTATAAATGTTCGGTGCTCTTTCTTGCGCTTCCTCATGGAATGGCCAGCAAGAAAGTGAATGCTGACATCCTTTCTCGTTGTGTCATCATCGATCTGGGAGCCGACTACCGGCTCAGTGATGCTTCCACCTATGAGAGCTGGTACAAAACAGAACACTTCAGTAAGGAGTTGTTGTCTTCTTCTGTCTATGGCCTTTGTGAATTGTACCGGGAAAAAATCGCCACTTCCAATTTGATCGCCAATCCCGGGTGTTATACCACCTGCTCCATCCTCACCCTCGCACCGTTGGTCGGTGAACACCTACTTGATACCTCCTCAATCATCATCGATGCAGCCAGTGGGGTTACTGGAGCTGGACGTTCAGAAAAGATAGACTCCCTGTTCTGTGAATGCAATGAGTCTTTCAAAGCATACGGGGTGACCAATCATAGACATACCCCGGAGATTGAACAGGAGCTTTCACACCTTGTCCAAGAGACGATTGTCTTGCAGTTCACTCCTCATCTGGTTCCCATGAACAGGGGAATCCTTGCCACTTGCTATGCAAATCTCAAGGACGGGGTGGGTGAAGAAGATATCGAATCGGCGTATCACAAGTGGTATGCATCAGAAGCGTTTATCCGTTTGCTTGGATCAAAACTGCCTGAAACCCGATTTGTCAAAGGAACCAATACCTGTGATATCGCCTGGAAGGTCGATAAGCGTACCAACCGGGTCATCGCCTTTGGCGCAATCGACAATCTCATCAAAGGTGCTGCCGGACAGGCAGTACAGAACATGAACATACGATTCAATCTTGGCGAAACAACCGGCTTGCCTGCCAATGTAGAAAGCCCCCTATAGGAGAACGACCATCATGAAAAAGATAGAAGGTGGAATAAATGCAGCAAAAGGATTCTGGGCAAATGGTATTGCAGCAGGAATCAAGAAGCGAAAGAAAGATCTCGCCTTGGTGGTAAGCCAAAAGAGCTGTACGTTTGCAGGTTCCTTCACCACCAATCTGGTGAAGGCAGCTCCGGTTCTCTGGGACCAGATGCTGGTGAAAGAGTCTGATTCTGTGGTGGCCTTGGTTGTGAACAGTGGGAATGCAAATGCCTGTACAGGAAAGAGAGGGATTGAAGATACCCGCCTCATGGCTGAAATAACAGCACAAGCAATCTCTCCTTTAGGATATCCAGCCAGGAAGGAACAGGTTTTGGTCTGTTCCACCGGTGTCATCGGCGTTCCTCTTCCCATGGAAACCGTCGAGAAGGGTATTCTCTGGTGCACTGAAAACCTGAGAGACGATATCGAGGCAGGTTCAGACGCGGCTCAGGCCATTTGTACCACCGACACGTTTTCCAAAGAGATAGCTGTAGAAGTCGAAATAGGTGAAACGATGGTCCGTATCGGTGGTATGGCCAAGGGTTCGGGTATGATACACCCGAATATGGCTACCATGCTGAGTTTCATTACCACCGATGCACAGATTGGAAAAGCGACGTTGCAGAGCTTGCTGAAAGAGAGTGTAGTCGATAGTTACAATATGATCAGCGTCGATGGGGATACTTCTACCAACGACACCGTTCTGGTGCTGGCCAATGGAATGAGCGACTGCCCATTCATTGATGAACAGAGTCCTTACTTTGAAACCTTCAAGGAAGCTTTCATGTTCGTTCATACCCATCTTGCCAAAGCGATCGTACGCGATGGAGAGGGAGCAGGGAAGTTCATTGAAGTGACGGTTGAAGGAGCCAAGGACAAGGCGACAGCCCAAAATCTTGCCCGTTCTGTGGTTTCCAGCAACTTGGTGAAAGCTGCCTTTTTTGGGAGTGATGCCAACTGGGGAAGAATCTTGTGTGCGATGGGCTATAGCGGCAGTGAATTCGATCCAGATGCGGTCAATCTCTCCTTCAGTTCAGCAAAGGGCACCATAGACGTGGTGAAGGACGGACAACCCATTGCATTTGATGAAACAAAAGCCAAGACCATCCTTTTGGAAAAAGAAGTTTCGGTGTATGCCGAAGTGGGAAGCGGAACAGGAACAGGTACTGCCTGGGGTTGTGACCTTTCCTATGAATATGTCAGGATCAATGGAGACTATAGAAGCTGATGATACATACCATGGAAACTGAAATCCTCAAAGCTGAGGTACTCATAGAAGCAATACCTTTCATCAGGCGTTTCGCCGGCAGTATTGTCGTCGTCAAGTATGGTGGTTCGGCCATGATCGATGAAAGTCTGAGAAAATCCGTCGTCCAGGACATCGCCATGATGAAGTACATCGGGTTGAAACCAGTAGTGGTGCATGGAGGAGGTAAAGAGATCACTTCCATGCTCGACCGCTTGGGAAAGAAGACCGAGTTTCTCGATGGTCTGAGGGTTACCGACAAGGAAACGGCCAAGGTCGCTGAGATGGTGCTGTCAGGTTCAATCGGAAAGGATTTGGTTGAGGATCTGCAGTCGATCGGGATTCCTTCAGTGGGAATCAGCGGCAAGGATGGCAGGACCCTGCTTTGCAGCAAGAAACTCGATGAGAAGGGAAGGGACCTTGGGTATGTGGGCCAGATAGAAAAAGTCGACAACACCCTGCTGGAAACACTCATTGCCAATGGGTTCGTACCGGTGGTTTCCCCTGTCGGTGTCGACCTGCAGAGTCAGACCTACAATGTGAATGCAGATTATGCCGCCAGTGCGATAGCGGGTTCACTCAGTGCCCAGAAGTTGATTTTCCTCACCGATGTAGAAGGTATCCTCAAGGACAAGAACGACGCTGCTTCCATTCTGCGCTATCTGACTGAAGAGCAGGCGGTATCGTTGATTGCCGATGGGACGATCAATGGGGGAATGATTCCCAAGGTACAGTGCTGCCTTGATGCCCTGGAGAAGGGAGTCAAGAGTGTGCACGTTCTGGACGGCAGGGTTCCTCATGCAATCCTGCTCGAAATCTTTACCAACAAGGGTGTGGGCACCATGGTCACCAAGGGAGATATGTAAATGGATATGCAGGAAAGTTTGTTGCAAGGTAAGCAGTATCTGCTTGATACCTATAGTCAGGTTCCGGTGGTTTTCACCCGAGGAAAGGGATGCATTCTGAGTGACATCGAAGGAAACGACTATCTTGATTTCGTCGGAGGCATTGCGGTCAATGCTTTGGGATATGGTGATCCTGGTTTGATGAAAGCCCTTTCTGATGTCCTGGAAAGTGGACTTCTGCACTGTTCCAATCTGTATTTCAATGAACAGGCTATCAAAGCTGCAAAAGGAATTTGCGCCCTTGCAGAGATGGATCGGGTGTTTTTCTGCAACAGTGGAGCCGAGGCCAACGAAGCCGCACTCAAGCTTGCAAGAAAATTCGGACACCAACGTTCTCCATCCAGAACCGGTATCATCACGATGGTCCACTCTTTTCATGGACGTACCTATGGAGCGATCACTGCAACAGGGCAGGATAAATACCATGTGAATTTCGATCCGCTTCCCCAGGGGTTCAGCTATGCACTGTTCAACGATTTGGAGAGTGTGAAGGCATTGGTGAATGAAAATACCTGTGCCATCATGGTTGAGCCCATACAAGGTGAAGGTGGTATCATTCCAGCAGACCAAGAGTTTCTCCAAGGAGTGAAGGCTCTGTGTGAAGAACATGACCTGCTCTTGATCTTTGATGAAGTGCAGTGTGGAATGGGACGCAGCGGCAAACCGTTTGCCTACCAGACCTACGCTGTGAAACCCGATATCCTCACCTTGGCCAAGGCGTTGTCAGGCGGGGTGCCTGCAGGAGCCATGCTGACTCAAGGGAAAGCCAATCATGTCTTTACTCCCGGCGACCATGCAGCAACCTTTGGCGGCAACGCCCTTGCGATGGCTGGGTTGAATGAGATGGTTTCGAGGCTGGGCACGACCTCTTTATGCAAGCATGTGGAGGATATGGGTGAATACCTGCGTTCAAAGCTGGAAGGCCTGGTGAAAACCTATCCGACGTTGTGTACCTCTGTCCGGGGAAAAGGCCTGATCAATGGATTGGTTCTGACAGTCCCTCCCCGCAAGGTGGTCGATGCTTGTTTTAAGCAGAATCTTTTAGTGGCCAGTGCCGGGTATGATGTTTTGCGCTTTGTTCCTCCCTTGATCGTATCCGAACAAGAGATAGACAAAGCCCTTGTAATCCTCGACAAGGCACTTGCATCTTTGCTCTGAAGCCTATACTATCCTTCCAAGAACAAAGACGTTCCTCCCCTAGGGAAGGCGCGTCTTTTTTTGTATCTGGAGGTACCGATTATGTGTGGATTTGTAGGTATGTTTGACATTACGTGTGAAAGCGCTCTTTTGCGCTCACAGGTGCTGGACATGTCACGGAAGATCCGTCATAGAGGCCCGGACTGGTCCGGCGTCTTTATGGGATCAGATGCGATCATCAGCCACGAGAGGCTTGCGATCGTCGACCCGCTTTCTGGAGGACAACCGCTTTACAGCAAAGATGGTAATCTGGTGCTCGCCGTCAACGGAGAAATCTACAATCATCAGGAAATCCGTGCCAGATACGAAGGAAAATATGAGTTCCAGACGCAGAGTGACTGTGAGGTCATTCTGGCGCTCTATCAGGATATGGGAACAGCTTTTCTTGAAGAACTGAATGGTATTTTTGCGTTTGCCCTGTATGACAAGGTGAAGGATGTCTATATGATCGCTCGCGATCACATCGGCATCATTCCTCTCTATCAAGGATGGGATGGCCATGGTCGGTATTATGTAGCCAGTGAGTTGAAAGCCCTTGAAGGTGTCTGTTCTACGGTCGAACTGTTTCTGCCAGGTCAGTATTACTATAGTCCTGACAAGAAATGCACCACTTGGTACAGCCGCTCTTGGACCAGTTTTGATGTAGTCAAGGACAACGGAGGCACTGTAGAAGAGGTAAGACTCGCATTGGAAGCTGCCGTCAAGCGCCAACTAATGAGTGACGTTCCGTATGGGGTATTGCTTTCAGGTGGTCTCGATAGTTCCATCATTGCAGCAATTACTGCCAAGTATGCTCAGAAACGGGTGGAATCAGGAGACCAAGAGGTAGCCTGGTGGCCTCGTTTGCACTCCTTTGCCATCGGTCTGGAGGGGTCTCCTGATCTCAAGGCTGCAAGGATTGCCGCTGACTATATCGGAACCGTACATCATGAAGTGCATTTCACCATTCAAGAGGCTTTGGATGTAGTCAGTGATGTAATCTATCATTTGGAGACGAGCGACATCACCACCGTACGGGCAGCGACCCCCATGTTCTTATTGGGTCGGGTGATCAAATCGATGGGCATCAAGATGGTGCTTTCCGGTGAGGGTAGTGATGAACTCTTTGGAGGGTATCTCTACTTCCATAAAGCACCCGATGCACGAGAGTTTCATGAAGAGACGGTACGTAAGTTGAGCAAGCTTCATCTTTACGACTGCCTGCGTGCAAACAAGTCCCTTGCTGCTTGGGGTGTTGAAGGACGCGTTCCTTTCTTGGACAAGGAATTCATCGATGTTGCCATGAATCTAAACCCAACATTGAAGATGTCTCCCCTTGTGGATGGAAAGCCCCGCATTGAGAAGTGGATTCTCAGAGAAGCTTTCAAGGAGTATTTGCCACCTGAAATTTGTTGGAGACAGAAAGAGCAGTTCAGTGATGGTGTCGGCTACAACTGGATCGATACCTTGAAAAAGATGACCAGTGAATTGGTGAGCGACGAGCAGTTTGCCTCAGCTTCCAAGCGCTTTGCAATCAACACTCCTGCTACAAAAGAAGAGTATTACTACCGGTCGATTTTTGCCGGCCATTTCCCCAGTGAGAGTGCTGCCCGATGTGTTCCTCGTGAGGATTCTGTGGCCTGTTCCACCGCCAAGGCTTTGGAGTGGGACATAGCTTTCAGGGCGATGAATGAACCCAGTGGCAGAGCAATTTCCGGTGTGCATGATGATGCATACAAGAAATAATTACCAGAGCATGTCCTAATGTGTGCAACGCCTGCTTCGTACCATAGCAGGCGTTGTCTTATACTAGAGATTCAACAATTTTTCAAACGTCCCGTTCTCGTGAAGAATGAAGAAACCAAGACAGAAAAATACGGTTGGCGTAATGATATGGGCATACTTTTTACGTAGGGAGTCCATGAAACTGATGTGGGAGAAGCGGTACCCAAGGTAACAGAACAGGCTGATCATGAAGGCAAAGACAATAAGGATCAAAGAGAGTTCGCCTCTTTGGAATGTTGCAAAATAGGGGATGTAGATTCCAATGTTGTCTCCTCCTGCTGAAATGGTGACCAACGTCACATTCCAAAACAACACAGATGAGTGCTTGAAACCTGCATTTTCTTTCGCTTGTTCTTCGTGCCTCGATTCCCAAATGGATCGGAAGGCCAAGGCGATGGGTACGAGGCCTAAAAAGCCGATGATCCAGGTCTGGGGAACCAGCTGAAGAAAGAAGGCTGCAATCAGACTTATGCAAACCAGGGTTGTCACTCCAAGATACTGGGCTGCAAGAATCGATCGGTATCCTCTCTTGTCATCGACATGGGAGAAGAAGAGCATAAGGATGAACAGGTCATCGATGCTGGTGGAAATATAGACTGCAAGAGCAGAGGCTATGGTGGTGAACATAGGGACAATATTCATAGGTTTGGTGGATGAAAGTCAACAGGTATTGACAGAAAGGCAACCTATTCCCTAATATAGGCAATAGGTTACCTTTATAAGGAGGGTACATGACTGAACTTGCAATGAAAGCCTATCTGTTCGGATCGTTGTTCACCTTGTCCAATAGATTGCAGATAGCTGGAGACGCTCTGGATGAGAAGATGACGGTCAAGCAATGGCTCTTGGTCGCAATCTTATTTAAAAGTGAGGAAAAAGAGCTATCCCTCTCTTCTCTTGCCCAACGTATGGGAAGTTCCCGCCAGAATGTGAAGAAGATGGTCTCATTGCTTGCAAAGCAAGGATTTCTTTCCATAACCCAAAAAGCGGATGACAAGCGATACTTGATGATTCGCCCCACTGTGTTGTGTCTCGAGCATTGCAAGGGAAGGGAAGCTGAGGAAGAGAGGTTCATCACCACGCTATTCTCCGATTTCACCAGGGAAGATCTTGAATCGCTTCTTCAGGGTTTTGCATTGCTGTCCAAAAATATTGAGACATTGGAGCATATGTATGCGTCAAAGGAGTAAGGTCGGTATGGTGGTGCTGGGAATTGTCATTGGTGTTTTTGCTTTGATCGTCATGTTCTTCATGCTTCCAGGTTCCAAGACAAAGCGTGAGTTTGAAGAAAAGGCCGAGACCTTGATCGTTCATGCCCAAACGAGTGAAGAGGTGTTCACCCTTGAAGACATTGCGCATCTTCCTTTGCCTGTACAGAGGTTCTTCACATACTGTAATATCATCGGCAAGCCGAAGATGTCCTATATGAGGGCTTCTTTCAAGGATGTCGATTTTTCCTTGGGACGGGGGAAACCGACGATCAAGATCGATTATACCCAGTATAATGGAGTCAAGATTCCCGAGAGGCTTGCCTACATCGATTCCTCTCTCTATGGCATTCCTTTTCAGGGGCTCGATACGTATCTTTTGGGAAAAGGTTCCATGAAAGGGGTGTTGGCGAAGTCTTTCACCCTTTTCGATCAAACAGGTGCGTTCATGGATTCAGCCTGTTTGGTGACCATCCTTGCAGAGTCTCTCTTTATTCCTGCAGTGGCTCTGCAAAGCTATATTAGCTGGGAAGATGTTGACGATACTCATGCCAAGGCAACCATCAGCTATTATGGAATTGAATGCAGCGGGCTTTTTACCTTTTCAAACGAAGGGTTGATGCTCTCCTTCACGACAAACGACCGACGGGCTACGGGTATGGATGGTTCTTCACAGGCTGTTCCTTGGACCGCCATGCTCAGTGATTACTCGCTCAAGAACGGCGTCTTGCTGCCTACTGTATTGCAGGCAGTATGGAACTATAGTGAAGGTGATCTGCTGTATTTCGATGGAAGGAATGTGGAGATTGAGTATTTCAATTGAAATACTCGACGCCCTCTATCCTATGGTGTTTTTCAGGATGCCCAAGCCTTCAATGACAATTTCCACAGTATCGCCATGGTGCATGCCACTGATGCCTCCGGGAGTTCCTGTAAGGATGATGTCTCCAGGGAGCAGGGTCATGACTTTGGAAAGGTAACTGACCAAGAAGGGAACCTTGAAAATAAGATTCTTGGTACTCGATTTCTGCATTGTCTTGCCATTGACCCTGCTCTCGATGGCAAGGTCGGCGGGGTCTACTTCATCGCTGATGAATGGACCGAAGGGACAGAAGGTATCGAAGCTTTTTGCTATCGTCCACTGGCCCTGTTTGGGTTGTAGATCCCTGGCGGTGATGTCGTTGGCGCAGGTGTAGCCGAGGATGTACTCGCTTACCTGGTCGATTTCAATGTTTTTGGCTTTCTTTGCGATGACAATGGCCAGTTCAGCTTCGTAGTCCAGACGTTTGCACTGTATTGGATAGTCCACAACGCCACCATAGGGAAGGGCTGAAGTGGATGGCTTGAGAAACACCACGGGCTCTGTGGGGATGGGGAGTTGGAATTCCTCAGCATGGTCGCGATAGTTCAACCCGATGCACACTGCTTTGGAGTAGTCGCAAGGGGTAAGTATCTTGACGTCATTAAGATCAAGATTTGTATCTGTAATGGTATACTTGGTAAACGGTGTTCCATCCAGAACCTGTATGGTAGTGTCTTGAAGGAGACCGTAGCGTACGGTGTCCTGATAGGAAAAACGTAGGTATTTCATACGACCAGCATATCAAAGAGAAGCAGGAAAGACAATTGACAAACATCTCTTTTGAGGGCAACGTAAGAATATGAAAAGTTATAAGAAATGTCCTTTGGAACGAGAGTGTGGCGGTTGCCAATTGATGGAATACCCCTATCCTGTCCAATTGGAATATAAACAGGACTACGAAGAAGAGATGCTCGATCAGTTTGGTGTGGTAGCTCCTATCATTGGAATGGAAGACCCTACCCATTATAGGAATAAAGTACAGGCTGTATTTGGGCGTGACTATCAGGATAAGGTGATCAGTGGCATTTATCGAGAAGGAACCCACCATATCGTCCCTATACGGGAGTGTCTGGTTGAGGATCCCAAGGCGGATGCAATTCTGGCTACGATACGAACGTTGATGAATCGCTTTGGCATTGACCCGTACGATGAAGATGAGCAGATGGGCTATATTCGTCATGTGCTTGTCAAGACTTCAAATTTTAGTGGTGAGGTCATGGTGGTTTTAGTCTGTGGCCAGTGGCCTGTACCTTCAAAAGCAGATTTTCTCAGCGCTTTGAAGCAAAGGCATCCTGAGATCACCACGTTGGCACTGAACATGAACAATGATCAGACCAGTATGGTTCTCAGTGAAATCCCAGAAAAGATTCTGTATGGAAAGGGGTATATTGAAGAAGAGCTTTGCGGCTTGAAGTTCCGTATTTCTCCCCGTTCGTTTTTCCAGGTGAATCCCACTCAGACAGAGATTCTCTACTCCATTGCCATGCGCATGGCTCAGATCAAAGAGACTGATGAGGTCATCGATGCCTATTGTGGTACTGGAACCATTGCCCTGATTGCAGGTAGTAAGGGTGCCCACCATGTACTGGGTATCGAAAACAACCCTGATGCTGTTGAGGATGCCGTTCAGAATGCTGAGATCAATCATCTCGATAACGTGGATTTCATTTGCAGTGATGCTTCTGCGTATTTGAAGCAGATGGCCAAGGATAAGAAGAGTTGTGATGTCTTGTTCCTCGATCCTCCTCGCAGTGGAAGTGATGAACGGTTTCTTGCAGCTGCTCTGAAGATGGCTCCAAGGAAGATCATCTATATCTCCTGTAATCCCAAGACCCTTGAACGGGATTTGCGCTACATGCTCAAATATAGTCCCTACGAGGTACAGGGTATCCAGCCTGTGGATATGTTCCCTCATACCACACACATCGAGACGGTCATTTTGTTAACAAGGATGGAGAAGGCGGATTTTGAGTAGCTTGAAACCAAAACAGGGAAGGCTACATAGCACAAGGTAAGGATAAAGATGGAATAAAGGAACGTACGAACTACAACATTCCAATCTGTCCGAAAGAAAAGGAAGACGCAATCTTGGATGCCTTCCGACACTTCAACATACTATACCATGGATGGCTGCTTTCTTAGGAGGGCAGCTTTTTTTTCATAATACTTGCGGGTCCGTCTTCTCAAAATGGATGATTGCCAAGCTCCTCCTATTTGATGCGAAGGGACAATCATAGACGTTGATAATATCGGATCTGTGATGGTAGCCTGGGATACGGGTTCAAGTTTGAATGCGGTTATCGGACGGGATGAGATTGAATAAGAGTATCCCAATTTGTCGGACTATAGAAGCCTCTCGGGTGTTTGGGTTCGTCTACACCAGGGTTCTTCCTTGGCCTGCCTCGTTTTTTTGGCTCTGGTTTCGATGTTGGTTTTGACAATCCGAGCGCTTCCAGCTTCTCAAACGTACAGAGTGTTTATAGTATCAGAAGAAAGCTTCTTTCTGCTTTCATAATTCTTATTCTGACCGGTAAATATGATTACATCTTTATCAAAGCACTCCTGTACGCATAGTCAAGGACTTTTGAATATACGTTTACCTTGGACTCACGTATATCTGGTTTTCTTATCTCTATAGACAAATACTAAGTCCAACTATGATTTATCAAGATTTTTGAGAAATCATGGTTTCAATGCAGTGATTGGTACTACGAATACCCCATCAGGCCTACGATATGCTGCGTTTGAGAGGCCACAGATTACACAAAGGGTGGTCGCCGGACGCTCAAATTTTTGATTGATGGATAAGAGCTTGGCAGCGGCTTCATCAATTTGGTTTGCCCCCAACTTGATTTCAAAGGCGGACCAGCTTCCGTTTGCACTTTCCACAACAGCATCTATCTCGTCATTGTTGTAGTCCTGATAGTGCAAAAGGTTGGCTCCGAATGACTGAGCATAGATTCTGAGGTCCCGCTCACACAAAGCCTCGAATAGGAAGCCGAACGTTTGCAGGTCATTGATCAGATAACCTTCATTGGTGATGCCTAGCAGTGAGGATGCAAAGGAGGGATCTACGAAATGATGTTTCTCCGCTTGTTTTATGCGGAGAGAGGACCGTATGGCTGTAGCAAACGGCTTTTGGTTCTCAATGATGAACAACCTTGAAAAGATGTTGAGGTAATCAGTGATTGTATCCTCATCGATAGTTGACTGTTCAACTCCCTGCATGTCACTCCTTAGCCGTGTTCTGGTTGCTGTTGTGCTTTCGTTGCGTGCAAGCGATCGAAGCAAGAGTTGAAGCTTTGTCTCATCGTGCTCTTTGCCATCCACTTTACTCACATCTTCGGCTACCATATTGTTCAGGTATTGTGCTGGAATCTTGACGGCATCTTCTGTCGATAATCCCAGATTGCCAGGCCATCCGCCTTTTAGGATGAAAGAAGCCAGGGACTGAAGGCTCACTTCTTTTGTCATCGTGGGTTTGAGGATTCCTGTACATAGGTCTTTCAACGACACTTCACCGGAAGAATCCCCTGACTCGAACAATGACATAGGCATCATACGTAGTCGAGCGATGCGCCCTGTCCCTGTATGCATGACCCCCTTATGCACTGGGCTGGCGGAACCAGTAAGGATGAACTGTCCTTTCGAGGTCGACTGGTCGACAGTGAATCTCACAGCATCCCATAAAGAAGGTACTTCCTGCCATTCATCAATCAGACGAGGCTGTTCACCTTGAAGGACCAATGATGGGTCAATCTGTGCAAGTTGTCTATTCTGAAAATTTCCTGCTGGGTTGCCGACAAGAAAGGTGCTCTGGGAATGCTTCTGCGCAGTCCATGTCTTACCGCACCACTTAGGCCCTTCGATACAGATTGCTCCAAATGCACGAAGATGTTGTTCGACTGCTGAATCTATGATGCGTGGTCTATAGGAGCTGTTGTTCATGTATGCCTCCTTATAGGTATAGTAGGGTATTCCTTAAAAGTATTCAATCTTATTCGGTTGAATTTGGTAATCTCATTCGGTTAAATTTAGTAATCTCATTCGGTTAAATTTAGTAATCTCATTCGGTTAAATTTAGTAATCTCATTCGGTTAAATTTAGTAATCTCATTCGGTCGGTTG
>Ga0172377_10004621_pt1 | contig 14145 bp, 5 predicted proteins | sample Pumphouse3metaG_FD_119749 | JGI IMG/M metagenome (GOLD analysis project Ga0172377, IMG submission 119749) | Leachate microbial communities from a municipal landfill in Southern Ontario, Canada - Pumphouse #3 metaG | ecosystem: Engineered > Solid waste > Landfill > Unclassified | place: Canada... | reverse complement strand
TTTTTGCCTTCATATTTGACTTCCAATATATCTTTTTTAAATCTCTGTCCGTGGCAAGAATCACATTCTAATACAATATCGGCCATAAATTGCATCTCTACAGTTATTTCACCAGCACCCTTGCATTCTTCACATCTTCCACCTTCAATATTAAAAGAGAAATATTGCGGAGTGAATCCCATTTGTTGAGAAAGTGGTTGATCTGCAAATAGTTTACGTATTTCATCATAAGCCTTAACATATGTAGCTGGATTTGAACGGGTGCTCTTTCCTATAGGATTTTGGTCAACAAATTCAACATGTTTAATTATTTCTATGTCACCTGTTAAATCTTGATATTCTCCCGGAGCTTCAGCCACTTCGTTTATTCGTCGCTTAAGTGCAGGATAAAGTATACCTTTGATGAGACTTGATTTTCCAGAACCACTAACTCCTGAGATAACATTTAAAACATTGAGAGGTATCTTTACATTTATTCCTCTAAGGTTATTCATCCTGGCACCTAATATATTTATTGATCTATTCCATCTTCTACGACTTGCAGGTATGGGTATGGTCTCTTCTCCTGTAAGATATTTTACAGTATAACTTTCAGGATATTTGATAATAGCATCTTTGTTTATTTCCGAAGCATTACCTTCAAATACGACCTTACCACCAAGACGACCAGCATCTGGGCCTATATCTATAAGATAGTCAGCTGCGCGTAACAAATCTTCGTCATGCTCAACAACAACTACAGTATTTCCAATAGATTGAAGTTCCTTTAATACATTTATCAATCTAAATGTATCACGACTATGTAATCCAATACTTGGTTCATCAAGAATATATAGAGAGCCAACAAGACTACTTCCAAGTGATGTTGTAAGATTTATACGTTGACTTTCACCACCACTAAGTGTATTAGATGTTCTATTGAGTGTAAGATATCCTAAACCAACTTCTATTAGAAAATGTAAGCGACTCTTTATTTCAAGCAACAAACGCTTGCTTATATTTTTATCATGCTCATCTAGTTCAATCTTGTTAAACCAATCTGCCAGTTGGATTATTGGCATCTCAACCAAATCTGATATATTACGACCGCATATTTTAACATAACTTGCCTCTTTTCGTAAACGTGTACCATGACATATTGGGCATACAGTTTTGCCCCTGTAACGGCTCAACATAACACGGTATTGTATTTTATATTGATTTTCTTTTATCATACTAAAGAAGCTATCTATGCAGAATCTTTCTTTAATATCTTTATCTTTATCGCAAGGCAGACCATGCCATAACCACTCTTTCTCTTGATGGGTGAGCTCGTAATATGGCTTAAATATAGGGAAATCATACTGCTTAGCTCTTCGTATAAATTCATTTTTCCAAGATGACATAACATCTCCATGCCAACACAGAACACAACCATCATATACACTCAACGCTGTGTTAGGTATTACTAATTTTTCATCTATACCAATTACTTTTCCAAATCCTTCACAATTAGGACATGCCCCAATTGGCGAATTAAATGAAAACATATTATCGTTTGGCTCTTCGAATTTAATGCCATCAGCTTCAAATTTCATCGAGAATTCATACCTTATCATAGAAGGTAAAAATATGATGACACACTCACCATCTCCTTCGTAAAAAGCTGTTTCGACAGAATCAACCAATCTTGCTATTGAATCTTTGCTGTCATCAACTGATAACCTATCTATTACAAGCAAAAGTTCTGATACAGGTATTTTCAGGTTCTCTTTATTTTCGATGAAATCATCTATTCTTATAAAGTCTTCTTTGTGCCAAATTCTACTATACCCCTCTTTAATATCCATCTCTAACTGTTTTTCAAGTGTACGACCTTCGGGAATTTTTAATGGTGTTAGTACTACAAACTTAGTTCCTTTGGAATATTTAAGCATACACTGCACTATATCTTCAGTAGAATGTTTTTTGACTTCCTCTCCACTTATAGGTGAATATGTACGACCGATACGTGAATATAGCAAGCGGAGATATTCATATATTTCCGTAGAGGTACCCACTGTAGAGCGTGGATTGCGACTATTTACTTTCTGTTCTATAGCTATAGCAGGTGGTATGCCTTTTATGAAGTCGCATTCTGGTTTACTCATTCGACCTAGAAATTGCCGAGCGTAAGATGATAGACTTTCAACATATCGTCTCTGCCCTTCAGCATAAAGAGTGTCAAATGCCAGTGATGATTTTCCGGAACCGCTAACTCCAGCTATAGCAATAAATTTATTACGAGGAATGTTAACATCAATATTCTTAAGATTATTGACGCGAGCACCTTTTATCTCGATGAAATCACTCATATTGTTTGTCCTATCTGTTTAAGTGTGCAAAGTTAATGTAAGTTTCAGAATATTCAAAATAAATATACTGTTTTTTGAGCCTGTCTAAATTCCACACATATTAGCATAAGGACACGTAGAACAAATATTTTCATCATTAGTAGGCTCAAACATGTCTGATTTATCAAATATTTTATTTATTACATGGAGTAAATTTGTCATATAACTGTTTCTATAGCTAGCTACATTGACTATTTTTTCTTTTCCAAAGCATAGGGTAGGGTCATAATTCTGAACTCCAGAATGCTGTATATAGAGCAGCGCAGGACTAACAGGTAGATCATCTGTATTATATTCCTGCGAATCATGAACTAACAATGAATAAAGAAATGTCTGTAAGTAATAATCATTATGATTTTGTATCTTTTTGGGGTCAAAAATTTCATCAACTCCTTTTAGTGGATATGGCAAATACGAGCCAGTCTTATAATCCACAACCCTTATACGCTCTCCCTCATTGTCTCTAATTATGTCTAATCTATCAATACGCCCCCCAATCTTAATACTTAAATTACCTATACTCATATCTTTTTTCACTTCCTTTTCTACTCCTAATATTGTAAATGGAGCTAATTTCATATCTATTTCCAACAATTGATTTATGTACTTAATAATCACTTCACGGTTGATTAATTGTATGCCATTATATTGAGGCTTAAAAGTACTATTGTCTTTTGCATTAAACAAATCTTTAGCAAATATCTTATCAACAATTATCTCTATCTCAAATTTATTTTTCAGCAAAGCTTCTATATCACCTTTTCTTACTTCACCATTATTAATTTGCAATCTTTTATAGATATACTCCACTGAATCATGAAATATATTTCCAAAAATTCTATTGTCAATCTTATCTTCATCATTTTCTTCAGGTTCTTTTATACCCGCAATGTAGTTATAATAAAATTGCAATTGACATCTCATATATTTATTGATAGCTGTTGGTGTAAGCAGATTGTCGCCAGAAAAGCGGTCGCATAATATTTTGTATACTGCGTCTGTCTTTTCTATATTGTCAACATTTCTTTTAATGTTAGACTGTCCTGTACGTAGGGTCTTATATAATATATTATGATTACCTTCAACCATCATTTGAAGCATGAAACGACTCATCTCTCCTGTTTTTCCATTTTCAGTAGAGTTATTATAAGTAATTGTAATATCACCAGCTCTTTGTAGAAGGCGATGAAAATAATATGCATAGATAGCTACTTTATTGTCTATTACAGTTAGTCCATAAGATTTTCGTATGCTATATGGTATGAAAGATGAGTCATTTACACCTTTAGGCATATTGCCCTCATTACATGATATTAACAGAACGTGATCAAAATCTAAATTTCGAGTTTCCAATAAACCCATTATCTGAACTCCAATGGCTGGTTCTCCGTGGAATGGAATGTTGCTTGAGCTGATTATCTGTCCCAAGAGTCTCTCATATGTGTTTATATCTACATCCAAGTCATCACTCTCAATAAGGTTTACCAATCTGTTAATAATCGTATATGTACGGAATACAGATTCTTGAAATAATGGTGCATTGTCTACTTTTTGTTTTGCTATGTGTTTTAGAACAATCAGTATCCAGTGCGATAATTCGCAAAGAAATTCACGTGTAGTTCCTTTCTCATGTGACATTCCAAATAGCATTGTGAGATTTTCATCAATACATAATTGACTTAAATATAAATACGATATTTTATTCTCGTTTATGCTATTTAATAAAGTTGTACAGTTCTCTGAAACATAATTAGCATAAGGATGTTTAAGTAATGATTTTACATAATTAAGGCGGAACCTACCATCATTGTTAGAGTAGCCAGAAGTCTGTAATTTTATTAATTTACATACGAATGAATATACAGGAGACTGAGACAACGGGTATCCTATAGTTATATTAACTTTATCAGCTTCGGGTGGTAAACAATGAATTACGCCCTGTAAAAGGCTTTCATCACAAAGTACTATAGCGGTATTACGTCCTGCTTCAATGCGATTATTTGAACGTAGCCATTTTGTAATATAACGTGCCTGTATATTTTCTGTTGGCACGCTAATATAAGTTATATCTTTTTTGTTTGAGAAATTATTATAAATATTATCGTCATCATAATCTAATTCATTTGGATATCTCTTTAAGTATTGTTTAACGTAATGTCCTGCTTCACTTTTGTCATTAAGATAATATTTGTCGAAATCCCAATAGAACAAAGCCTTTTTTTCTTTTATAAGATGATCAAATAGCATAGTTTCAACCTTTTGGAGGACATTGAAACCAACAAAGACATAACAGCGACAGCCAAAATCTGTCGTGTTGTCTTGTACTACCTTACGATACAATGCACCTTCATATGCAATTCCTTGATTAGTTAATTGTAAATTATAGTCTTCATAAATATTCCTCAATCTGCTCCATAATTTTAAAAACTTATCTTTTAGTTTGCTATTGTGTGTCTCATCAAAGTTTTCGAAAAATTTATGGAGGACTTTTATCTGTTCATCACTAAGATAATCAATATTATCGAAATTATGATAATCAGATAGATTCTGGAAGACCTTGTCGGCATCGGCCATATTTTTATCTATATCATCAAAATCAGCCAAAAGTAATTGACCCCAGCCATAGAATCTATCTAAAGTTTCATCAATTCCTGTTTGGCGTACAAAGCTCTTGTGTAAATCACAAATTAATTTAATAGGGTCGCCAACCGTAAGTTTAGAATGTTGACGAAATAATTCACTGATAGTAATATAAGATGGGCTCCAAATAGGGCGTTTAGCGGCTCTCGCTAAATATTCATTAAAGAATAGTGAGGCTCTCTTGTTTGGAAAAACTACTGTTACCCCAGACAAATCGCAATTGAATTTTTCTAAAAGACTTTCAGCTGTATATTGCAAAAATGTTTTTTTCATAACTCTATTTCGTTTATTTGATTACTATATACGTACCAAATATATCCTTTGATACTTTTGTATCCCATGCCAACAAGAAGATTCATATATTCTTTTACTTGATATTGGTATTTATAATTCTGTTTACCGAACTTGAAATCAATCACAAGAATCTGTTTACCATCTGTTATTACTCTATCCGGACGTTTTTCAATTATTTCGTTGGTTTCTTTATCCACACTTATTATAGAACATTCATTAAAAACAGTCCAGTGTGGCGAGAACCAATCTTCTACACGTTTATCTTTAAGTCTAAGACCTATCATTTTAGATAATTTGTCTTTTGTAATACTCTCATCGTAAAGCAAACCTTCTGATTGAAATTGATGAAGCACTGGATCTATATCATTAATATTTCGTATTGTTGAAAATAAATGGTGTAGAATATTACCTATCTGAATATAATTGTTTTGTGAAAATTCTTCATCATCTTCTTCATTTTCGATAAATTTAATACTTTTATTACTTTGTCTGAATCCGACAGGATTATCAAATGACTTAATCTCTATACTTTCTGGTTTGGTTTCTTGCAAAAAAACATTTTTTGAAGTATTGCCAACTATCATTTCTTTTATACATATAGAACCGTATTCAAACAATAGATTATCACCATTATAATTATTTTTAAGGGTACAACCAGGCATACTATTAATTAGACTTTCTAAAGTGGCTTGAATAAGTTGAGAACGATTATTAGCATATGTATCTTTTTTACCGATTACGAAAAGATTGTTTTTAGCTCTTGTGAAAGCTACATATAATAAATTTAGATTGTCTACAGTGTTTTGAAGGCTTTCATTAATATAATCTTTTTCATATATAGTACCCATCATGTTTTTTGCACTACAATCAATGGGAACAATAGGGAGTTGTGAGAATGGTTCTATATTTGGTTCACACCATATTGTATCTCTGCTATCAAGGTTCCAGTCGCAAAAAGGCACTATTACATTATCATACTCAAGTCCTTTGCTTTTGTGTATTGTAATTAAACGTATACCGTCCAATTCATCACTTTGTATTGTTTTTGAACAGATGGAATTATTCCATTCTTCTAGAAAATCATCAATATCTGTACTACTTTCAGATACAAAAGAACTTATTTGGTCGAAAAAGGTGCAGATATATGCGCTCTGTCCAGGCAATTTGTCTAAAGAGAATATTTTATATAATTGCTCTACAAGGTCGTATAACGAAATGGTTTTGAGTTTTTCAAAATTAAGTATAAAAGACTCCGGCAATAATTCATCCATCGCTTTATCAGATACAAATATCTCATTGTCAGATAGCTCATTACACAATATCTGTTTTTGTAAAGCTTTAACTAAAAATGACTTTGCTAAGCGATCTTCTGGATGTGCAAGTAACTGCAATGATTGAACAAGAATCAATACAGAAATAGAAGCATCTAGGCGAAAAGCTTCATCAGAAACAATCTTAACTCCTTCTAAATGTTCAGATAAGTAATTTGCAGTCTTTACAATATTCCCATTTTTCCTTAAAAGAACAGCTATCTTTGAAGCATCAATATCTTTGCTTATTAAATATTTGATTGTATCAAGTGTCTCACAAAGCATTTTATCTTCATAATTATCTGCAGACAACATAGTTATCCTAACAAGTCCTGCAATCGCCTTATTATCAGGTATAGATTGAATTACATCAGAATAAGCCCGTTCTAGTTGCTCGGCTTCCTTTATATTTCCTTTTTCAGATAATTCACGACATTGTATAGCCGTTGCAGACCCAAAGAAATAGTTGTTGAATTGTATTATATTGCGTTGAGAACGATAATTTGTAGATAGACTTAGTACGTCCAACTGTTTACCGTTAAACTGCTTATCTATATTATTTAGTAATCGCCAATCACCAGAACGCCATCGATATATACTTTGTTTTACATCGCCTACGATAAGGTTCTTATAGTCATGACTCATACATTCATATAATAATATTTTAAAGTTTTGCCACTGCACAATGCTCGTATCCTGAAATTCATCAATCATTATATGTTCAAGCTTTGCACCTATTTTCTCAAATATAAAAGGAGAATCACTATCATCAATTAGTTCATGTAATAACTGCTGGGTGTCACTTAACAAAAATCGACCGGCTTCATCGTTCATTTCTCTAACCTTCTTTTCTATAACATTCAAAAGCCTAAGTTGACTTATGTGTCGTAATGTGGCCGAAGCTGACTTGTAAAGCTTCCATTGTTCAGAACGAACATTTTCTGCACATTTCAATACTGGATATAGAGTAGATTCCACAATGTTGAGGATATTACGGCCATCCTTAGTGCTCTTTTTAATCCAATTAGCAGGATTCTCCAAATGAGCAGCCATCGTTACATTAATACATTTATCGTCGCTAAAATCGTCACTTTTTAATTTATTGAAGTAACTCGAAATGCCACGAGAACCTCCCTTAAGATTTTCCACTTTAAGTCCCTCATTATCTAAAGCATCAAAGAATGACTCTGCATACATTGTCATAGTGTCTTTAGCTTTATCTCTTATTTCTCTTATCTGACGAATATAGTTGTCTAGGAAATTTTTCTCGGAGAGCCTTATGTTTAGATTCTTACTTTCATCTTTATAATAATCTCTAAATATAGTCTTTCCGAATTTTTTTATTTGCCAAATAACATTCCATGTCTTATCATCAGATATATTTTCCATTATATAAGAAAATAACCATTGTAGCATTTCGCTACTATTATCTAAATTTTCAATAATAGAATCAACAGCTTGTTCTTCTACTTGATAATCATTGAGTCCAATGCGTAAATTTGGCGTTAAATCCAATTCTCTTGCAAGGTTGCGAAGTACGCACTGAAAAAAGGAATCAATAGTTTCAACACGGAAATAATTGAAATTATGGAGTAGGAGAGATAGAGCTTTCCCAGCTTGATCCGACACATATTTTTCTGATACATTATCCAAAGACTTCATTACTACAGCCTTGTATACTTTAGAGTCTGGCAAATTTTTCCATATGCCATATAAATGACTAAGTATACGCATTTTCATCTCTTCTGTTGCTTTGTTTGTAAACGTAACAGCAAGTATTTTACTATAACACTGTGGGTTCTCAATCAAAAGTTTAATATATTCTGTTGCAAGAGTGAAAGTCTTTCCGCTTCCAGCACTTGCTTTGTATACAGTTAGTGGTTTTTGCATATAAATATTTTTCTTTAATTACCATTTACTAAACAATTCAAATGTAAAACGACATCCGAATCCATCGTATTTTCCATTTATGGTTCCAACAAAAGCTCCTAATGAAAAGAAACTGTTAGTAAAACCATATCCATATTCTATATATGGATTAAGATGATTAACAAATAGTGTATTCATGTAAATACGTTCGTTTTCTATATAATGGCCTATTATTGGAATCCATGTCGCAATAAGCAGTGGACGCTCATAGGTTATGTTATTTCGTACATAATAACTTGATGCATTGTACCAATTACTATTTAATAACTGGAAATCGCCTGTCCAGTCATCATTCCATCCGCCGATTAAATTATTCTCTCTGAAATTAGTATAGTCTAAAAAGTATGTTTTATCACTCTTTGCTGTATAAAAGCCACCACCAAACCTTATTGATAATACACACATCCTTTTAAAATTTTTCTTCATTGATGCATTAAATTCCCACCTTTCATAACTCATGTCTGATCCCATTAGTTTATCTAAACATTTTTCGTAGTCTGCAGTAATGACAGGTCCATTCCACTTAAAAGGGCGATATACTAATCTTAAAGCAGGGGCGAAAGCTTTATATACAGATGGACGATTATTTTTTTCAAACCCGGACTTGTCTACAGCTGACCTGCGGTGGAAAACGATTCCGGCATTAATAGTTAAATAATCAGATATGTCATAGTTATTTTCCAATTTCATATAGAAGTCCTTGAAATAATCAAGATTCATCTTGTCAAAATTAATAGAGTCAGGTTTGCCTTGCTTTATTTCATCAAGTATACTGGAATTTGTTATTCTATTACCAATACCTACTGTAAATTGAGTAAAAGCATGTTTCCGATTATTGTACCCTAGTTTAAGCGGAAAATCAACGAAGAATTGGCGTAGTTTTAATAATAAACCTGTTTTTATGTTTAAGGCTATATTACTATTACTGTTGAAATCATAATTTATATTTACATCAAATCTATATGTTAAGCCTTTCCTTTGTGAATAACTCATATATAAAGGGTTGAATATCGGTGATGTTTGAAAAGAGCCTTTTTCATTATCACCAAAATCAGTTCCAAGTCTGTTTACAAGGTTTTCTCCTAATGTATTCCATATGTCAGAAGTTTTTTTTGTATAACTCTTTTTATTCCGTTGAGTGCTATCTTTTACAGCATTGATAGAGTCAAAATTACTATATATATTGTTTTCATGCTCTGTAAGAGGTTCCGGACGTAACAGTGTCATCGTTTTACGACTATGTGAATCCAAAATGTTACTAGGTAATGATATCGGATCACATAATGAACATTTTAACCAAGACTGTATTTTATTTCCAAGAAATTTAAACTGCACATGGAGATCACATTTTTTAGGTAGTAAAGACATTATCCCTTCTTTTCCCATCTCTAAATTAACAGCAAAAGCAACCATGTCATATTCTCCATCTATCTCTGCAGTTATGATTCTTCCTGTTGAATAATCTGCTAGAGCCCAACCATGAACTAGTTGTGTGCTATATACACGCGGTTTATAACTTATCTTTACTTTTCCATTTAATAAAAATGTCACATTATATTTGTAATATTTGTGATTTGATTTTTCAAATGGAGATAATATTTGATTTTTGAATAATGTATTTTCATATATACTTGGTGTTAGATATCCTAGAAGAGTAGGGAAGGTTTTCCTATTATGTGGAATAGTCCCCGTACTTATATATTCAAGTTCTTTATAATCATTTATTTTATTAAATGATATTGTACTGTATGTTTCACCAAAATATTCACGGTTACCTTTTGCAATCTCATACATTGTTGGTACACAAAACAATGTGAAATTTCTTTTATCGGTATGAATACGATATTTTAGGTATATATTTGTCTTAAGTCCATTTGTATTTTTGCTTATTGTTTTTGAATAACTGAACATACGTCTAATGAACGCAGTGTCAGGACGTTCATGAGAAAAAGTGATGCTGGGCATGAGAAAAATCATACCCAGCATCGCATATAATGTTTTATGATGCCAGTTTTCTTTCATTTATGCAAAGATAGTGAAAACGAAAACTAGAACAAAATAAAAAACGAAGTTTCTTGTCTTTTGCAACTATGTTTGCTTTCTTAAAGTTTTTATGCGGTTTCTACCCTAAATACTTGACTAGAATTTTTGCATTACCACTGTCACGTAGCTTTGTGATACTCTTTTCTCTTATTTGGCGTACACGCTCACGCGTAAGACCTAATTGGTCGCCTATTTCTTCAAGCCCTTTTTCGTGACAACCAATGCCAAAACATTCTCTTATTATTGTAATCTCACGATCTTTTAATACTTTTGAAAGAACAGAATTAAGTTCTTGAGCCATTGACTCGTGGTCTACTTGGCGGTCTGTACGGCTATCATCACCTCCTGCCATAACATCTAACATACAGTTATCTTCACCATCCTGAAAAGGTGCATCAATAGAAACATGATGACCATCAGCCATTAGAGACTGTCCGATCTTATCTTCATCTAGTTTTGTTGCATCTGACAATTCTGATACAGAAGGACGCCGCTGGTTTTCTTGCTCGAATTTATTGATCTCATGATTAATTTTATTGAGTGAACCAACCTGATTTAATGGAAGACGAACAATACGGCTCTGTTCTGCAATAGCTTGAAGAATACTCTGTCTTATCCACCAAACTGCATATGAGATGAATTTAAAACCACGTGTCTCGTCGAATTTTTGTGCAGCTTTAATTAGACCAATATTACCTTCATCTATCAAGTCTGTCAATGTCAAGCCCTGGTGCTGATATTGTTTTGCTACAGAAACAACAAAACGTAAGTTTGCAGTAACCAACTTATCTTTGGCTTTTTCTCCAGTGCGGCCGCCTTTTTTAATTTGTTGCGCCAAATCAATTTCTTCATCAATAGAAATTAATGGAGCACGTCCAATTTCAACTAGGTACTTGTCCAAAGCCTCGCTCGAACGGTTCGTAATACTCTTCTGAATTTTTAATTGTCTCATCTTTAATACCTTAAATCTTAATATTACTCTTAAGCATTTTACCTTAATTTGGTCTTATTTGAATAGACCCTCTATATATAGGGCGCATTTTAACACAAATGAGCCCGTTTGGGTCGTAATTTAACTAAATATTTAGTATCTTTATAGAATATTAGTTCTAAAATTATTTAATAGCAGGAAATATCTTGAAAAGTAGAATAATTTATCTTATTTATCATAATATTGATTATGTTGAATTTGTACTAGTTTAAACTAGTTTAAAAATTTGGATGTTTCATACATATGTTATACTTTTGCATCACGAAAAAACATTAATAAAAACTTAATAATATGGGAGCAGCTGGAAACAAAAAGCCCAAAAAGGCTAAAGCAGGTAAACACGAGGCCAAGTACGCAGCAGAAGAATCTATAAGTAATTCTGCTAAGGGCCAAAAAAAGAAACTTCACTAATCTGAAGTTTCTTTTTTTTCTTGCGAGTTATATTTATTATTTTTCAATTCGTATTATATTAAGTGAATATGAAGGAACATCAAGTATGACATTGTCTTTTGATGGAGATAAGGTTTCTTCAACTGGATATACTTTCGTTGGATTATCAAATGTGTTTTCATCATTTCCACTCGTTGATGTCAATCTTGTTACTCTTGCTTCCTTTATATCATAGTTTTTGATATTCAACTTTGCAGTAGTATTTACAGAACTTGTATTCACTATTTTTACAAATATTTCTCCTATATTATCATCTATTGAAGCATTTGAAAAGACACCAGGACTTGTATTCTTACGTAATTTTGCATTTAAAATGTTATTTTTATCAATGTAACATTTTGCGCTATCACCATCAACCTCAATCTTAATATCATACCATCGCCCTTTTTCTATGTTTCCTGCAACGGTAGCCACTTGAGATTTACCACCATTAACAATTTGTTCTAGTCCATTCAACGTATTTCCCCAACCACCAAGATTAAACCAACAATAGTTTTGAGGATCTTTATAATTAAAAATAACTAGAAATCCTTCATTACCAGCATCTTTTCTTGCCCTTAATGTGTATGTATATTTACTTTCTGATATCTGTCTGTCTAGAACATCAATACAAGATTCTTTATTAGATTTCTGTATCAAGACGCCATTCTCTGATTTCCATTCACCATTTACTGACTTAAAGTCTGATGTATTGTCGCATGCATCACTAAATTGAGTCTGGCTTGATTCTACTTTAAGATTATCAAATGATGATTGAGTTCCCCATGTACCTACACCTACTTGATATGATTGAGGCTTTGGCTCTAAAACCTCTACATTTTTATAAGGGTTTGATTTACTGATATTTACGATTCTTGTTCCTATATTTGATGCCATTAATTTCTGCACATAATATGATGGTGTGCACATTACTTTGCTTGAATTGTACCTTATCATATCAGGTTGCCATGCAACATTATTTTCATTAACAAATATAGGTGCGTAACTGTTCATCTCAACTACATCTGAATTATTTTCCATTCCCATCATATAAACAGCTTCGCCTAAAGCAGCATTAAGGTTCCCTACCCTTCCAAAGCCTTGAGTGACAGCGTATTCCCCACAATAAATTTTAGAACCACCACGCGAATAAAAGTCATATTTGTTAAAATTATTGGTAAACCATGCAGGATTTCTATAATAGTGCTCATCAAGAAGTTCAACAGCTTCTGCATTATTCCATTTTGGATCGTCTGTACCCCAAGCAGCGACATTACCGATAAGATGCATTTTAGGGTATTTTGCTAATACGGCTTCCTTAAACTTTTTGAATCTTTCGTAGTAATGATCGCTCTGACTTTTGAGACTCTGATCTGGCTGGTTGTTTTCATTCCCAATTTCAAGGTATTCGATATTAAATGGAGCCGGATGTCCATTTTCAGCACGTATTTTACCATATTTGGTAGAAACATCGCCGTTAGCGTATTCCAATGCATTCATACACTCATCTATCCAAGGTTTAATTGAATCAATTGGGGTCATTCCTCCATGCCAAAGTCCAATATTCACAACATAAAGAGGCTTTGCATTGATATCTTCTGCCAACTGAAGAAATTCATGAAATCCCATTCCATCTGTCGTGCGATATCCCCAATTACGATTAATATGCCCAGGCCTTTCTTCTATAGGCCCAATAGTCCTCTCCCAATGAAATGCATTATCAGAATTATCTTGTCCCTCAACGAAGCATCCTCCTGGGAAACGCATAAACTTTGGGTGAATATTATACAATAATTGGGCTAAGTCAGGTCGACAACCATTTTCTCTATTTTTAAATGTAGGAGGAAATAATGATACTACATCAAAATCGACAGTTCCACAACCATTTGCTAATATATAAAGGCGCGCATTATTATCGTTACCGTTAGATATTATTGTAGTTGCATATTTATCCCACTTTTTTGAAATTTTCTTATCAATGACTGCCTCTGCATAAGAAACAACACCATTCTGGTCCATTAAAGCGACTTTTAAAGTTCCCTTAAGTTTGCCTTTTGCCCAAAATGAAAGTTTATATGTACGGCCTTGTACTGCATTTATCCCCCAGTATCCCCCATTAGATATTCCCGACAATGCC
>Ga0172377_10004619_pt1 | contig 14150 bp, 13 predicted proteins | sample Pumphouse3metaG_FD_119749 | JGI IMG/M metagenome (GOLD analysis project Ga0172377, IMG submission 119749) | Leachate microbial communities from a municipal landfill in Southern Ontario, Canada - Pumphouse #3 metaG | ecosystem: Engineered > Solid waste > Landfill > Unclassified | place: Canada... | reverse complement strand
CGTATTTGTCGCGCAGGAATTTAGATGTTTTAAAGATTCTGAATTTCATGTGCTGGTTTACCACGTTGGTGGTATAATTGACAATAGAATCAGTATTGAAATAAAGCAACTGCTTTGGTAAACCGAAAATCAATTTATCAAGGATAATAAAAGGTTGAACTACTCCTTTTTCCTTAGTTTCCTTCATGGCCGCTTTTAGTTGAGAATCAGTAACTAATTTGTTGCCAATGATATTGATGCTATTAATTCTGACCTTTGAGCCTTTTTTTACATTAATTACCAGCGAAACATTATTTGAGTTGGCTGAATCACGTATTTGTTCAATATTAACCGTAGTATTCAGGAACCCTTTTTCAGTAAAATGTTTTTTAATGATATTAGTAGTTCGGATAATGACGTTCTCCGTCACAACATCATTGCTGACCAGCTTAATTTTCTCACGGATATCATCAGCCTCAGCCTTTCGCACCCCTTTAAAGGTAAACCTGGATAAGCGGGGCCTTTCTTTCAGGTTAATATTAAGAAAAATCAAATCATCAGAGATTTTTGTTGCTGAGATGCTGATATCCTCAAATAGTCCTTGTTTCCAAAGTTTATCGATAGCCTTACGAATCCCTTCGCCCGGTATTTCAACGCGGTCAGCCACCTGAAGGCCTGAAAGCATAGTGATCACATTATGGTCAAGGTACTGAACCCCCGAAACGGTAATGCCACCAATAATATATTCCTTGGGATTCGTATAATCTATTTCACTTAAATCATCGCCCAGTCGTATTTGCGCTGAAGCAGTAAAAGAAAGGAAAAGCAGGGCAATTGCACAAAGGCGATGTTTCAATTTCATTTATCGAATGCTGGATTAATTTGTTCACTAATCATACCAAACCGCCGTTCCCGGTGTTGATAATTCACAATAGCTTCATAAAATTCATTCTCTCTGAAATCAGGCCAGAAAACCTTTGTAAAGTATAACTCAGCATAAGCAATCTGCCATAACAGGAAGTTGCTTACCCTATTTTCTCCTCCTGTACGTATAAGCAGTTCAGGATCAGGGATACCCATTGTACTAAGAAAGTTGTTAAATACTTCAGGAGTAATATCCTCAGGAGATAGTTTCCCTTGAGCAACCTCAACTGCAATTTTACGGGCAGCTTCATTTATTTCCCACCTGCCACTGTAATTGAGAGCCAACACAAGATCCATACGCTCATTCTTCGAGGTACGCTCCATGGTTTGAAGCAACTGGTTATAACAATCAGGGCTTAGTTGTGATAAATCACCTATTGCCCGAAGCCTGATATTGTTTTTCATGAGGGTACCCAATTCTTCATTCAGAGAATGAACCAAAAGATTCATCAAAGCGTCAACTTCTTCCTGCGGTCTCTTCCAGTTTTCAGTTGAGAACGCATACAAAGTCAAATACCTGATACCTAATTCAGCAGCAGTAGTGGCTATCTGGCGTACAGACTCAACCCCATGTTGATGTCCAAACACCCTCATCTCGCCTCTTTGCTGTGCCCAACGACCGTTCCCATCCATGATGACGGCAACATGTTGGGGTAACCGTTTGGTATCTATTTTGCTTTTATAATCCATGTGTCAGAATCGGAAATAAAATTAGTCAGTTATATGTAAAGCCCTATGATTATTACTGTTAATAATTGTTAAGGTACTTATAAAAAAACGTTAAGACATTTATGCCTGCTTGCATAATTGATCTTTAATGATACGCTCAAACCCGCAAATGAGTACCAGTCATTCGTTTCTGAATTACCCCGTTGCATGTTACTATTGTGTAATAATGTAGGATCAGAAAGCAATCCGGCTATATCCGTTGTAGCCGGGTCATCACCCGACAGGTCCAGATAATAAGTTGTGCTCACATCATCCAGGTAGTCAGTATAGGTTTTTTGCATACTCCAGTATAAAGACAGCCCCACAAAATCGTTCAGGCTATATTTAACCCCTATTCCAAAGGGAATAGTAAAGGCAACTTTACTATAGGGTTTACGGTCAGGATAGGCATCGCTTCCCTGTCCTTCAGTACCTAATGGTTGCAACTCATAAAGATTCCCATTGTAACTACCTTTGGGATTAAATAGAACCATCCCTGCACCTCCAAACATATAGGGCGTGACATAGTACTTTAAACTGCCAATAAAATATTCAAAAAAGTTAATCTCAAACGTAGTAGAGATATCAATAATAGAGCTTGAAAAATTCAAGTTTCGGGTCAGATCAGCTTTTGACAGTGCATCATCACCTCCAATAGTACCATAAGTACCCGCTAGTTTAAAGGCTATTCGTTCATTAAAATTATGCCGCACAAATGCACCAAAAGCAGGTTTTGTAATTTGGAATTGTTTGGCAGGGTTTAAATCCCCGATATAATATGACCCTCCTCCCAAAAGGCCAATCTCTCCATAACTCTGTGTGAAACCAACAAGAGAAAATAGCAATAATACCGGCACTAATAATATCTTCATAGCGATTGAAGCCGAAAAATGATGTAGGTTGAGCAACTTATGGTTCATATATTATAAATCTAACAATTTATCGGCTGATAAACATTTATTTGAGTTAGCAAAATTAGCAAAAAAACGGATTGCTAAATAAATGAAATTATTATGACCATTTCAAATGCGTATATCGCGACCCCACATGAGTTTTTGCCGTATAGTAGTAAAAAAATTATCATTCAGTCGCTGTACAAGGTTTATCTGGAATTTCTCTTTACGCACTATCATTTCGGTTGACGCATCAATAGTTTCATACCTGTTGTCAAGACCTGCTAAAAATTGCGACATACGACCTTCAACTTTAACTTTAAGTTCACATTTGTCAGGGATAACGACAGGCCGCACTGTTAAATTGTGTGTAGCGATTGGGGTAATCACAAAGTTCTCACTGTCGGGTGTCAATATTGGTCCGTTGCAACTTAGTGAATATGCTGTTGATCCGGTTGGGGTAGCAATAATAATACCATCGCCCCAATAGGCATTTAACAAGGTGTTATTGACAAAAACGTAAACAAGGATCATAGAACCTGTGTCTTTTTTATTGACTGTAAGCTCATTTAATGCATAATTGTATCCATCAAACAGATGCTTACTGGTATCAAGCTGAATCAGCGATCTCTTATCTAACCTGAATTCTCCTTGTACTAATGCATCAATTGCCTGGCTTATTTCACCTTTGGGTATGCTTGACAGGAAGCCCATTTTACCCAGGTTAATACCCATAATCGGGACACCTGAATCCCGGATATAGGTAATGGCATCGAGGATGGTACCATCCCCGCCAACGCATATCATATAGTCAACGTTACCTTTAAGGTCAAATTGCTTGTTGAAGGTTGATATTGCATCACCAAATACTACTTTCTCTTTTATAAAATCGTAATACTCATCAGCTATCATTATACCAATACCTTCAGACTGCAGCTTGTTAGCCAGAAGCTGTAAGTAATTAAACCTGTCGTCAGTAAAGACCTTGCCAAACAATGCGACTTTCATGTGGCTGAAATTTTCTGCTAAATTAATTGTTTATCACATAAAACGTGAAAAACACCGACTCATTCTAAACTTTTAAAGAATCTGCAGGCTGTTTTTGCATTCAATACTACCAAAATATAATCATGTTAATTTTATAAGCAAACTAACAGTATAAACTTACCTGTGCTGGAACTTGTTTAAATTGAGCGGATATTATGACTAATTTTACACCATAAATCAGGAATATGACAAGAAATACAATCTTCAATGCAACTGCTGTAAATGAGCGTATTCAGGAAATACTGGAATGTCCTTCTGAATACTTTAAAAGCAGGCAGGAAGCAATGCGCTTTGCACTAAGCATACTTGATCTTACTACCCTTGAAGGCAAAGATACCACTTCAACCATTGATCATATCTGCAACAAGGCAAAGGGTTTTGAAATTATGGGTCTACCCAATGTGGCGGCCGTTTGTGTTTACCCGGTTTTTGTAAGGCAGGTAAAGAAACTATTATCCCACACCGGGATCCTGACCGCAAGTGTTGCAGGTGCTTTCCCTTCAGGGCAGTCGCCTTTACACATTAAATTGAGCGAGATACAATATGCAATAGATGAAGGTGCAGATGAAATTGACATGGTCATCTCAAGGGGCAAGTTCCTTCAGGGTGATTATATTGAAGTATTTGATGAGATAAATTCCATCAGGGGAATCTGCAAGAATGTGCATCTTAAAGTGATCCTTGAAACAGGTGAAATAGGTGAATTGAATGCAATTTACGATGTTTCCATGATTGCAATTAAAGCAGGAGCTGATTTTATTAAAACATCAACAGGTAAAATTACACCCGCTGCAACTCCTGATGCGTCTTATGTGATGTTAAACGCTATTAAGGATTATAATGATGCCACCGGAAAGAAAATAGGGTTTAAACCTGCCGGAGGTATTTCTACACCTGAACAGGCATGGGTATATATTCGCCTTGTTGAAGCAATACTCGGTCCTGAATGGTTGACCAACAAACTATTCAGAATAGGAGCCAGCCGCCTGGCTACCAATTTGGTAAACTACCTTCAGCAATCAGATACTAATTAATATGGAATAAATTGAATAACGGTATGCTTTTTGATAATGAATATCATACCCATATCTTCTGCCAAACCTAAGACTAAACCACATGAACCACATTAATACAAGACCCTGTTTCCTATTTATAGTATTCCTGTTCATACTAAATTCATGTACCATTGAAGATCCAGTTGATCCACAGACAGGAGATGACCGTGATAAATTCAAGGGCACCTGGCTTTTTACTGAAACACCTGCCGCCCGCAATATCAGTTATTCCGTTTACATTACGAATGACCCTTCAAATTCATCGCAAGTTCTCTTGCGGAACATGGGTAACCTTGGGGGTTCAGTGAGTGCGTACGGTATTGCAACCAGCACCAAAATCGTTATCCCCTCACAGGAAACTTATGAAGGGTTTATTATTGAAGGCAGCGGATCTGTTTCAGGAACTGACATGATGGAATGGGAATATACCATCATTGCAGGTGGTGATATAGAAAGCTATTCGGCTTTAGCTACTAAGCAGTAATTGCGGACAGTTAATATCATCTTTGTTCCCTCCGTAAGCAGGGCCCTCTATTTCTTTACTTCTGCCTGAGTGTTGACCTTCTTAGGTGCTATTTCCTTAGATGTTATCTTTGGAGGTGTTATCTTCTTTGGTCTTATCTTCGGAGGTGCTATCTTCGGAGGTGTTATCTTCGGAGGTGTTATTTTACGAGGAGTTATCTTTTCGGGTATCAGATTAAGGCTGTCCTTCTTCATGGTAAGAAGGGTAATCTTATCATCAAGCATTTTCTGATATTCCTCCATATCCTGTTGGTAATACCTCAGGTTTTCTTTAAACAATTCAGGAGTCGTTTTATAATATAGGCAGAGTGAATCATAAACACTGTCTGCTATCATCTTAACACTATCATAAGGCATGCTTGCCTGCATGGTTTTAAGTCCTGCTTCCGTAATTTCCATATCTGCCATCATATGAATCATGACTTCACGATCAATAATCTGGTCATTACTTAACGATTGGGAGTTATCCTGCCTGCAAGCACATACCGATACCAAGAGCAAGCAAGCGATAACAACCAACCGGGCTATGTTCTTTACCATGAATTCCTATTTGTTTTTCTCTTTGTATTCAGAGTTCAACAGGTTGATCACCTCCTTTGTAATATCAAGTGAATCATTGGCCGTTAAGATACTACCTCCCTTATTGTAAGAGAAGATATAATCAAAGTTCATTTTTTTATTATAACGCTTTAGGAAATTATCAAGGCTGTCAAGAAGAAGTTGGTTCATATCAAATTCCTTTTGCGAGATTTGAGTGCTATACTGATCTCTTAGTTCATAAAGCTTTTGCTGCTCAGCCATAAGTTTACCATATATTTCCTGGGCTGAAGCTTCAGAAATGCTCTTTCTATTTACCTGTTCCTGAAAATAAGCTGCATCCTTTTCAAAAGATGCCTGTTTGTTCTTTAATTCCGTTTCTAATCGTTTAGTATTTTTCTCTAATTCTTCACGCATTGACTTTACCAGCGTGTAGTTTGCCAAAACACTGTCGCTATTCACATAAGCAATAGTTACGGAACTACCGGAAGCTTTTTGCATTGCTATCCCCGGAAGGTTATTATTCGGTTTCAGAACAATAAAATACAACACAATGAGTCCGGCAAGTAGTACGATGTTGGTAATGGTAAGTACCGGGTTAAAATTCCTTTTAGGCTTTTCAGTCGGTTTCGTAAGTTCTGTTGCCTCTGAAGGTATGCCTGGTTCGGTAAACGCTGACGGCACGGATGGTTCTGATGGTAAAGACGGTTCAGTGGGTACTGATGAAACAGGATTTAAAGAATCTTCTTCTTGCATGATTTTATGGTTAATGTTATTTATTAAATTTTATGGTACTGATTAGTTGAACTATTAATTACCCAGATCAGACATAAACTTGATACGCATCAGTCGAATTTCCTCCTCATTATACTCATCTTCACCTAATTCTTCAAGAGCATCCGTAATAGAATCACTTTCAGCCTCACGAAAATAGTCATAAATTTCTTCCTGATGATATGGATCAACATATTCATTCACATAATAATTAAGATCGAGCTTGGTGCCTGATGATACAATTCGTTCAACCTCAGTCAGCAGCTCACTGATAGTCATGTTTTTAGCAAAAGCGATATCTTCAAGTGAAAGCTTACGGTCAATATTTTGAATAATATAAACCTTCAAACCCGACTTGTTGACCACAGATTTAACCACCATATCCATAGGGCGAATGATTTCATTTTCCTCCACATAACTCTTAATGAGTTCAAGGAAAGGAGCACCGTACTTCAGGGCTTTGCCTGATCCAACCCCTGTTATTTGCTTCAGTTCTTCAATAGTAATAGGGTATTGAATAGCCATATCTTCTAAGGAAGGATCCTGAAAAATAACAAATGGAGGGAGGTTCTCCTTACGGGAAATTTCTTTACGTAAATCTTTTAACAGGGTAAACAACACTTTATCGGCTGTACTGGTTTTTACACCTCCACCGGCAAAGAAATCCTCTTCCTCCACATTTTCATAATCATGATCACGGGTTAGCATGATCGAATGAGGCTTCTTGAGGAATTTTGTTCCTTCAGGTGTAATCTTCAGCAAGCCATAGTTCTCAATGTCCTTAACTAACAAACGTTCAATTAACATCTGCCTGATTACGGCATTCCAATATTTTTCATCATTTTCAGTGCCTTTGCCAAACACTTCCAGTTGATTATGTTTAAAGGACTTGTTATTAGCCGAAAGCTTGCCAATAATAACCCCGATAATATGCTTAGCTTTGAACAATTGCTTAACAGCCAGCACCGTTTCAAGCACAAGCTCTACCGATTCCATACCTTCGAACTTTGTTTTAGGATGGGTGCAATTATCACAACTACCACAATTATCTTGAGGATAAACCTCCCCAAAATAATGAAGTAACTGTTTTCTGCGGCATACGGATGACTCAGCATAGGCAACCGTTTCCTGCAGCAACTGACTCGCTATTTCCTGTTCAGCCACCTGTTTATTCTTATTGAACTTTTCAAGTTTTTGAATATCATCATAACTATAAAAAGCAATACAGTTACCTTCACCATCATCACGACCTGCCCGACCGGTTTCCTGGTAGTAACCTTCAAGGCTCTTGGGAATGTCATGATGAATAACATATCGTACATCCGGTTTGTCAATCCCCATACCAAAAGCAATAGTAGCCACAATCACATCAATTTCTTCCATCAGGAGTTTATCCTGATTAGTAACCCTGGTTTGTGTATCAAGCCCTGCATGATAAGGGAGTGCTTTGATACCGTTAACCTGCAAAGTTTCGGCCAGTTCTTCAACCTTTTTGCGGCTAAGGCAATAGACGATCCCTGATTTACCGGCTTGTGATTTGATATTTTTGATGATGTCTTTTATTACATCTTCTCCTTTCGGTCGTACCTCATAGTATAGATTAGGACGGTTAAATGAGGAGATAAAGAGCTTAGCATCCATCATATTCAGGTTCTTCTGAATATCTTGCTGTACCTTAGGAGTGGCAGTAGCCGTAAGTGCGATGATCGGGACCTGTTTACCGATTGCTTCAATAATAGGCCTCAGCCGCCGATACTCAGGCCTGAAATCATGACCCCATTCTGAAATACAATGAGCCTCATCAATGGCGAAAAAAGAGATATTGATATCTTTGAAGAACTCAACATTTTCATCCTTAGTCAGTGATTCAGGAGCCACATACAACAACTTGGTTTTACCACTCACCAGGTCTTTCTTCACTTCAGCAATTTCAGCTTTTGCCAATGATGAATTAAGCACATGAGCAATTCCCTTTTCAGCCCCGAAATTTCGTATAGCATCTACCTGGTTTTTCATCAGGGCAATCAGTGGAGAGACAATAATAGCCGTTCCTTCACTTATTAATGCAGGTAATTGATAACACATTGATTTCCCTCCGCCGGTTGGCATAATAACAAAAGTATCATGCCCGTCTAACAAGCTTTGGATGATGGCTTCCTGATTCCCTTTGAAAGAGTCAAAGCCAAATATTTTTTTCAATAATTCATTTAAAGACGTATTTCCCACTTTCTTAGTCATTGGTAGTTTTTTTTATCTCGTATCTGATAGACTTATTGAGAGATAACTAACAGAATAATTCTTCTTTAACAAATTTAATCATTTCTTACCACAATAATCAATCTTTTGTATCATTTGAAGCATAAATTTTCACAAAAAAAACTTAAACCCAAATAAACTCATACAAATCTTCACCATCAAACAATAAAAATGCCTGCCCCACAAAAGGCAATGCCATTTTATTCCATAAATATCCTGACTTTATTAGTAAAGATAGTTGCTAATATAGCTAGAAATGTTTCCCGGCATAACTATACTATCTCATTTCAGTCAAAGGAGTGCAAATTTCTAATTTTTTTCCATTTAATACACAACTAATTTTCAAATCGTTCGCTTACTTTTTTTGAAACAGCTATTCAGCAGCCTACGAAACAGAATAAGCTGTTATAATTGTATCTTTGCACGGTTTATAATCAAGAGTAAATTTGAAAACATCAGAAGAAGTGCGCACTATTGCCATCCGGACTATCCGGGAAGAAGCATTGGCAATAGGACAATTAAGTGAATACCTGACCGAAGATTTCGAGCAGAGTGTTCAATTAATTCTTAGTTCAAAAGGCAGGGTTATTGTAACGGGTATAGGTAAAAGCGCCAATATAGCAGCCAAGTTGGTCAGTACAATGAACAGTACAGGCACTCCGGCTATTTTTATGCATGCTGCCGATGCCATACATGGTGATCTTGGAATGATCAGGGGTGATGATGTAGTCATTTGTTTATCAAAAAGTGGAGATACCCCTGAAATAAAAGTGCTGGTACCTCTCATTAAAACAATGGGTAACAAGATAATAGCTCTCGCCGGCAATGCTGATTCATTTCTGGTCCGTAATGCTGATCTCTTTCTCAACGCTACCGTTCGCCGTGAAGCATGCCCCAATAACCTGGCACCCACTGCAAGTACCACTGCACAATTGGTATTAGGTGATGCTTTAGCCGTTGCCTTACTGGAATGCCGTGGCTTTTCAAGAGAAGACTTCGCACGTTATCACCCGGGTGGAGCATTGGGTAAGCGCTTGTACCTGAAAGTTTCGGAATTATATAAAAACAATGAAAAACCTGAAGTACAGGTTGGGGATGATATGCGCTCCGTGATTCTTGAAATATCGTCAAAACGCCTGGGTGCTACTGCCGTACTTGATGGTACTACCCTTGCCGGAATTATCACGGATGGTGATATCAGGCGTATGCTGCACCGTGATGTGCCTTTCCAGTCTCTCAAAGCCGGTGATATAATGACTCACAATCCTTTAACCATTAATGCTGATATTCTGGTAGCTGATGCACTTGATGTGATGCGCAAAAATAATATTACCCAAATGCTCGTTATGAAAGAGGGTAATTATGTGGGTGTTATTCACATTCATGATATTCTGAAAGAAGGCATTATTTAATTAAACCAACGGTTTACAAAATATTCCAATTCATTTAACCCATAGGTGCATGATACTCAGAACTGAAAACTTAGTTAAAAAATATCACCAGCGAACTGTTGTTAACAATGTTTCAGTGCAGGTTGAGCAAGGCGAAATTGTTGGTTTGCTCGGTCCTAACGGTGCAGGTAAAACTACCTCTTTCTATATGATTGTCGGTTTGATAAAACCGCTTTCAGGGCATGTATTCCTTGAAGATACCGAAATCACTGAGATGCCTATGTACCGTCGCGCTCAACTGGGCATCGGATACCTGGCTCAGGAAGCATCCGTGTTCAGGCAATTGAGTGTGGAGGACAATATAAAAGCTATCCTTGAATTTACCAAGTTGTCAAAAAAAGACCAACATGACCGGTTGGAAAGCCTGATTGAGGAATTCGGTCTGGGCAATGTACGCAAGAGCAAGGGTATTCAGTTGTCAGGTGGCGAACGCCGAAGGACTGAAATAGCAAGAGCATTGGCAGTTGATCCTAAATTTATCCTGCTTGATGAACCATTTGCAGGTATTGATCCAATTGCCGTTGAGGACATTCAGCATATTGTTTCAAAATTGAAAGATAAAAACATTGGAATCCTGATTACCGACCATAATGTTCATGAAACACTCAACATTACTGACCGGGCTTATTTGCTGTTTGAAGGTTCCGTGTTAACTTCAGGTTCTGCTGAAGAGCTTGCCGCCGATGAACGCGTCAGGGATGTGTATCTTGGTAAAAACTTTGAATTAAGAAGATAAACCGGCAGAATTTTTACTTGCTGACCATACAACGGCATAACTCCCTGATTTCTTCTCCTTTGTTGTCCTGTCCTATGCTATGCATGTACTCGGCAGCCTGCATAAGTTTTCGGATATCAGCATGAACAAAAGGCTCTGTTTCCTGAGTTTCATAATAATAATCAAGAGCCTGATCTATTCCTTCATCTATAACCAACCGGGTAATTTTAGCCGTTATATTAATATCCTTACCCTGACTGAGTATATTTTCAATACGGTTTACCAACTCATGGTTAGCCCTTGTACTGGTATTGTTAAGCACTATGATGGTATTGCCCGTTTCAATAAACCTATGGAAGTTAATTCGTGAGCCTTCCCATATACCATTATGATAAACTACTTTTGAATCCTTAGCTTCACGAATTCTGAACCCTAACCCGTAAGGTACTAATCTGCCCGTGGTGGTAGTATAAGGAGTGAATGCATAATCCAACAGGCTCTGATTAATTGGTGAACCTTTATATAGCGCCTGGTCCCATTTCAGCAAATCCTCTACAGTTGAGCAAATACCTTTATCACCGACAGGCCCGTCGTGATCAGAGCATTTAATGCGAACATAACCGCTTCGTAACGCTCTGAATCCGTCAATTTGTTGTCGTGGACAGCACGAATCGGCAAACGAATAAACGTACGTATTTTTCATTCCTAAAGGTTTAAAGAGGCGCCTTTGCAGGAAATCATTTAAGGATAATCCGGTTATTCTTTCAACCACGGTAGCCAACATTACATACCCGGTATTTGAATAATTATAACGAGTGCCGGGAGCAAAGAACAAGGGGAGCTTATATTGTGCCATTAAATCAACCACATCTTCATTATCAGGGGCATACGGAGCTTTCCAGTATTTATCAATTAAATACATATAGTTAGGCATGCCTGAAACATGATGCAGCAAATGATCAAGGGTAATGTTCGTATAGGGTAATTCAGGAAGATACTTTACCAGAGGATCATTAAAATCAAGTCGCCCGTCCGACTTTAACAACATGATGGCTGCTGCTGTGAACTGTTTACTCACGGAAGCCAGTTGAAAGACATCATCTGTTTTAAGCGGCTCTTTTTTCAGGGGGTCAGCATATCCAACCGCACGTGAATAAACCTCCTGCCCACCCATGGCCACTAAAATGTTACCACTAAAACGATACTGCAATGAAAACTTATCCATCAATGAATCGAGCCTTTCTACAATGTCACCCGCAAGTATTTCAGTCAGTTGGTGGGATTCAGAATCCGTTAATATTTCAATTTTACCTAAGTTGGCACTTGCAATACGGTACTCTGAAGGTAAGAAACCGACTAATAAAACAATAATAAGTAAAGCTCTTTTAAGCAATTTCATCAGGGAAGCCAGTCGTTTAAAGTTTTGTATTATGGAGAATCCACAAAAATATAATTATTTCAGGCGAAACAAAACAAAATGGCCTAAATAAATCATTTGTCTTCAAAAACTACCGACATAAGGATGTAAACTACTATCGATAGAGAGATGCCTGCCCACCCTAACAGCAAGATCATCAGGAGAGAAATCAGCAGGAACGAGTACCTGATCATATTTCCCTTTAATCCGAAGCCTTTTGTAAACTTCAAAGCAAACATAGGAATCTCAGAAACCAACAGGAAACAGGAAACCGGGATCACGGCCAACTGAAACCAGAAATTACCGACTACCGTTGAAACGATAGAACTTCCCCCAGTATCCAACGATGCAATAATGGCAAGAGGGACAATAAACATGGCGTTTGCAGGCACGGGCAACCCCAGGAACGTGTTATATTGCCGGGTATCAAGGTTAAATTTTGCCAAACGGAGCCCTGAATAAGCAGCTATTAACAGAGCCAGGTACGGGGTGTACACGATAAGCCCGGTACCATTTATTACCATAGGATTTTGGCTCATCAGGTAATATAAAAAAAGCGAAGGTACCAATCCGAATGAAATAACATCGGCTAATGAATCAAGCTCCTTCCCTATCGGTGATTTGGCATTAAACAAGCGTGCTGATAAACCGTCAAGAAAATCAAACACCGCTGCAAGGCCTACCAGAAAAGCGGCTTCAATAACAAATCCCTTCAAGAGAAGTATAACCGATAAGGAGCCACTCAATAAATTAAGCAGCGTAATAGTGTTGGGTATATGTGATTTAAAATTCATCCTGTTCATTGGTTGCTGATTTTCAAAGATAGCACTAAAAACGAATAAGCATATCCTCCGGGCCTTTTTATTTCAACTTTTATCTGTTCATAAATAACACCTGCTTTTTCAAATAACTAACTTTCTATACACAAAATTGTTTATTCCATAAATCTATCCACAAAACAGGCACGCTAAACGATCATTGTAACATGGCAGAAACAACGACCATTGAATCATTCGGGTTTATAATTAAAAAAGAAACATTAAGTCTGTTCGCTTCCGAGTATAAATTCAGTGAATTAATCCTTGAAGAACTGGATCCCTTAGCAGGCTTTTATGATCATTTCCATATCCCCCTAAAAGAAGAAGAGAAAAAGCCAAGATCAATTTTCGCTCTTACGAAGGAAATATCCTTTGAACAAATGGATGATTTTATTCGCATGAATGCAACCATTAAAAAAGATTTTAAAGCACACTTTAATGCCGTTATGGGACGTTTGGATTTACAGAATGCCCTTGTTACCTGCATTCGCATCTATATGGATGATTACGCTGCGCTGCCCCCTCTGATTGAAGAGTATAAACTCAGAGGTATTCATTTCTTACCTGCCCGTTCTGTAAAAGAGTACAGCAGCCTTATTAATATCCGCAAGTACATGGTGATTAAGCAAATACACCCATCCATTTACAAGGATTCTCAATTAAAGGATACCTATTATTTTACGGTTAAGGAATATGTTACATGGCCAATATTTGAATCCATTACCTCATCCATCAGGATTAATAGCGAACATAAGGTGTATGATGCAGCTCAGGCAGGCATCTATAACCAGGATGGGATTGTTGAAATGGTACGCATTTATGACCCTAAAGCTACAGTGGAACACTTATTGTATCTGAAAGAGAAGTATGAACTTGAAATTGCCCGTTCTTTAAATCAAATGGATTGACATGAACCCTGAAGAGTTTTTACAGCTTCCTATTGAAAAGAAAGTAACTATGGTCCTGACAAACGGTCAGGAATTGCTTGACCGCATTTACATTTATTACGTGATTAAACTGTATTCACTCAACAACCTGTATGTCGAAATATGGT
>Ga0172377_10004618_pt1 | contig 14150 bp, 9 predicted proteins | sample Pumphouse3metaG_FD_119749 | JGI IMG/M metagenome (GOLD analysis project Ga0172377, IMG submission 119749) | Leachate microbial communities from a municipal landfill in Southern Ontario, Canada - Pumphouse #3 metaG | ecosystem: Engineered > Solid waste > Landfill > Unclassified | place: Canada... | reverse complement strand
GCACGTGATACTGACGGTGCGCGATCTTATTATTTATGGTAAAATTAACTCCGTATCTTTCAGAAGGAGTTCTGCTAAATGGACAATCATGTAAAATTGAAGGGGCGGCAGTCAAACTATTTCAGCGCACCGCTGCGTCTCGGGATTTTTCTTATACTTGTCAATGTGATCATATATTTTATGAACTGGCCGAGCGGACTCGCATTAAGCTGTTTCATAGTGGCGTATTTCTGCATAGTCGGTTCGCTTTACATCAACAACCGCACGCTACTCATGAACGAACTCGTGAGTTTTGCCACGGAGTACGGACAGATACAGAAGGAACTGCTGCGTGAGCTTGACGTCCCTTATGCGATCCTTGATGATTCCGGACGGATAATCTGGACAAATGAAGAATTTGAAAAGACATCACATACAGACAGAAAATACAGAAAATCCATAACAACGCTGTTTCCTCAGATCACAAGGGACACGCTCCCCAAGGATGGGAAATATTCTGATCTTGAGATAGTGTATGACAATAACTATTACAAGGCACATATGACAAAAATCGAACTTCAGGAGATGGCGGAGAACAGCGATCTGATTGAAGCGACAGGGTATCATGGCTTCCTTGTGGCGTTCTATCTTTTCAATGAAACTGCGGTAAAACTCGCGATCCAGGAAGTGGATGATCAGAGCATTATCATAGGTTTTATCTATGTGGACGATTATGATGAGGCGCTCGAGAGCATCGAGGATGTAAGAAGGTCGCTCCTGATAGCGCTGATAGACAGAAAAGTAAACAAGTATGTCTCTTCTGTGGATGGGATCTGCTCAAAACTCGAGAAGGACAAGTACATTATTGTAATGCGCAAGAAATCGCTGAAACAGCTCGAAGATCAGCACTTCGAACTGCTAAGTGATGTCAAGACAGTCAATATTGGTAACGAGATGGCGATCACAATCAGTATAGGAATAGGAATGGGCGGTCTTTCATACGCTCAGAACTATGAGTTTGCGCGAAATGCTGTGGATCTTGCACTTGGTCGCGGCGGTGATCAGTCTGTGATCAAGACTCCGGATAACACGATGTATTACGGCGGCAAGACTCAGCAGGTAGAAAAGAGCACGAGAGTCAAAGCCCGTGTCAAGGCGCAGGCACTCAAAGAGATCATATCTTCCAGGGATAAAGTGCTGATAATGGGACACAGGATCGGCGACGTCGACAGTTTTGGCGCATCTATTGGTCTGTACCGCATAGCCAAAACTCTTCACAAAGAGTCACACATAGTAATAAATGAAGTTACGAATTCCCTGAAACCGGTCATGTCAATGTTCAGGAATAATCCTGAATATGAAGATGATCTTTTCTACACAGGGCAGCAGGCGATAGATAATGCGACTGGAAATTCAGCGCTGATCGTCGTAGATGTTAATAAGCCCAGTATCACAGAATGTCCGGAACTACTTAAGCTTTGTCAGTCGACAGTGGTGCTTGACCATCACAGGCAGGGCACCGAAGTCATAGAGAATGCGACGCTGTCATATGTTGAAGCCTACGCGTCCAGTACATGCGAGATGGTCTCAGAGATACTCCAGTATATAGGTGAGAACATTCATATCCGTCAGGAAGAGGCGGATGCCATGTATTCCGGCATAGTGATCGATACTAATAATTTCAGCAGCAAGACAGGCGTGAGAACCTTCGAGGCTGCGGCATTCCTTAGAAGGAACGGCGCGGATGTGACAAGAGTCAGAAAGCTTTTCCGCGAGGACGCACTTGAATACAAGACGAAGGCCGACACAGTATCACAGGCCGAAATATATCGCGGTAGTTTTGCCATATCAACATGCACTAATCAGGAGGTCGAAAGCCCCACGATAATAGGAGCACAGGCAGCGAATGAACTCCTCAATATCAAGGGAGTTAAGGCAAGTTTATCCTTACTGATTATCAGAATCAGATCTTTATAAGTGCGAGATCCATAGATGAGGTAAATGTGCAGCTTGTCATGGAGCGGCTCGGAGGCGGCGGTCACATGAATATCGCGGGCTGCCAGATGGAGGATGTCACTATACCTGAGGCGATAGGGATACTCAAGAAGACGATAGATGATATGATTGCCGAAGGTGAACTGTAATAAAATATTAATTTCCATGAAAGGAACAGAAAAATGAAACTTATACTTTTAAAAGATGTTAAACCGCTCGGAAAAGAGGGCGATATCGTAAATGTGTCAGACGGATACGCAAGGAATGCTCTGCTTCCGAAGGGACTTGCAGTCGAATCCACAGACAAGAATAAAAACGATCTGAAACTCAAGAAGATGCATGAGGATAAGGTAGCGGCCGGTAAGCTTTCTGATGCTCAGGAACTCGCCAAAAAGCTTGAGAGTCTTAAGATAGTCGTCTATATGAAGAAGGGCGAAGGTGATAAAGCTTTCGGTTCTATCAGCAGCAAGGAGATTGCAGAGGCTGCAAAATCACAGCATGACCTGGACCTTGACAAGAAAAAGATCGTCCTCGACGAGCCTATAAGAACATTTGGAATGCGGGAAGTTCCGATAAAACTTCATCCGCAGGTGACAGGAAGACTGTATATTTCGGTACAGGAGAAATAACATATGCCTGATGAAGAACAACAGATCCGAAGGGTAATGCCGCACAGTCTCGAAGCTGAGCAGTCCGTAATCGGGTCGATGATCATTGATTCTGAGGCGATAGAAGTCGCGACGGAACTGCTCACTGAGGAAGATTTTTATTCCAGGCAGTACGGCGCGATCTTTGCGAGCATAGTAGAATTAAACAGCAAAAATGTTGATATAGATGTCGTGACCCTTCAGGCGAAACTGCAGGAGAAGAACCTGCCGCCTGAGTATTACAGTGCGGAATATCTTACAGCACTTGTAAATGTAGTGCCTACGGCTGCGAACATAAGATCATATGCTGATATAGTTGCCAACAAGGCTGTACTCAGAAGAATGATACGTGCCGGGGAAGATATTGCCGGAAGCTGTTACGCTGAGAAAGATGATCTTGATGTTATTCTTGATAATGCGGAAAAAAAGGTATTCGACATTTCCCAGAGAAGAACATCCGGAGAATTCACGCCTATAAGCACTATAGTTTTGACAGCTATGGATAAGATAGAGGAAGCTTCCCGCAATAAAAGCCTCGTCACCGGGATCGCCACAGGTTTTGACGATCTTGACAGCAGGACTGCGGGTCTTCAGCCGGCAGATCTTATACTGATAGCTGCAAGACCATCAATGGGCAAAACTGCTTTTGCACTCAATATTGCAGAGTATGCAGCTTTTCATGATCATAGATGCGTTGCGATCTTCTCACTTGAAATGAGCAAAGAACAGCTTGTCAACAGGCTTTTTGCAATGGAATCACATGTGGATGCACAGAAGATGCGCACAGGTGATCTCAACGAGGCGGAGTGGCAGGAGCTCATCAACAAGGCCGGGGATATTGCAGAGAGCAAACTTATAATCGACGACACCCCTGGAATAACAGTGCCGGAACTTAGGACAAAGTGCCGCAAGTACAAGAGCCAGAACGGTCTTGAAATGGTGTTTATCGATTACCTGCAGCTCATGAACAGTGCAAAGTCAGGCGGAGCTGATTCGAGGCAGCAGGAGATATCTGAGATATCAAGATCACTCAAATCACTGGCTCGTGAGATAGGAGTGCCTATAGTTGCGCTCTCACAGCTTTCACGTGCAGTGGAATCAAGACCCAACAGGAGACCTATGCTTTCAGACCTCCGTGATTCCGGTGCCATAGAGCAGGATGCCGATGTCGTCATGTTCATTTACCGCGATGACTACTACAACCCTGATACAGAGAAGAAGGGCATTGCCGAGATCAACGTCGCAAAGCAAAGAAACGGTCCTATTGGTACAATAGAACTTTCATGGCAGGCTCAATACACGAAATTTGCAAATCTTGCAGGTGCGCAGAACCGCACTCCGCAGGACTGATAAATGAAAACTGAACGGAGAACAGATCTGTTTATGGAGAATAATACCGAAGCGCAGCCACAGCTCTCGCGCAGAGAAGATACGATAGAGGCAGAAGAGAAGAGAGATGAGGAGATCCGCACTAAGCGTGTCAATGAGGCGGCAGTTTATAAGCGCGTTCTCAAAGTGCTTACGTCCAAAGAACGCCATCAGATGGTATGGCTGTTCTTTATGATGCTCATTGGAGCCGCGCTTGAGACGATAGGGACATCTCTCATTCTTCCTCTCATAGAGACGGCGATGGATCCTGATTCGGTGCTTAAGAGCAGTAAAATGAGCGCGGTATACAATTTCTTTCATCTTCAGTCGGTGACAGAGTTTCTGGAGCTGATGGTACTGGCACTCATAATTGTCTACATCGTCAAGAACCTGTACCTGTATCTTATGTATTATGTGCAGAACAAATTCGTATATCAGGGAATGTATCAGGCATCCCGCACTGTATTCAAGGACTTCGTCGGGCGCGACTACGAGTTTTTCCTTGATTCTAGCACGCCGCTCACGATAAGACACGTAGCGAGCGACGTCAATGGCGTATATAATCTCGTCAAAACATATCTTCAGCTTTTCACTGATCTCATAATTTTTGTGGCACTAGTTATTCTCTCACTTGTCCTCAGCCCTACGATGACAGTGATCATGATAGGGGTCATTCTTCTTATACTTCTCATCAATAAACTTGTGATAAGTCCGCTCTCAAGACGATATGGTCATGAGGCCAATATCAATAATGCACTTGTCACAAAGTGGCTCATGCAGGCGATAAACGGAATTAAGGAAACAAAGGTCCTTAACCGCGAGAAATATTTTGTCGATCAATATGACAAGAGCGGTCAGAAGCTTGCCGATATTCAGACTCAGAACAATTCAATAGCAAACCTCCCGAGGCTTTCAATAGAGACTGTCACTATGATAGGTGTCCTGATGATGGTCGGCATTTTCCTCGGAGACAGCGACAACGCAGCATCTATGATAGCAAGAATAGCGATCCTTGCCATGGTTGCCATAAGAATAATGCCAAGCGCCAACAGAATTGCACAGGCGCTCAACAATGTAGCTTATTATGAGCCAAGTCTCTCCGCAGTTGAGGATATCATTGTTTCATCAAGGTCATCTGATGTTGACAACAGATATGAAAGTAATGAAGAAATTCATCCGATAAAATTTGAGAAAGAGGTAGAGCTTGATGATATCTCATACAGATATCCGAACACGGATGTGGATATTCTCAAAGACACGTCGCTGACTATCCCAATTGGTAAATCAATCGGACTCCTGGGACCTTCAGGCGCCGGAAAATCGACAACTGTCGATATCCTGCTGGGGCTCCTGAGACCACAGTACGGCAGGATAGTAGTGGACGGCAAAACTGATATCGCCGACAATCTCGAGGGGTGGTACGCAAATATTGGTTATGTTCCTCAGATGATGTTCATGCTCGATGACACGATAAGGAACAATATCGCTTACGGGATAGATGAGAGCATGATCAATGACGACAGAGTCTGGCACGTGCTTGAAGAAGCGCAGCTTGATGAGTATGTGCGTTCACTTCCCGATGGCCTTGATACAGGCATAGGAGAACGCGGAGTCAGAATATCGGGCGGACAGAGGCAGCGTATAGGTATCGCCAGGGCTCTTTATAATGATCCCCAGATAATGATATTTGATGAGGCAACAAGCGCACTCGACAACGATACTGAGAAGGCAATAATGGATGCCATAGAAAAACTCCACGGACGCAAGACACTTGTCATTGTCGCTCACAGGCTGACTACTCTCGAAAGCTGTGATGAGATATACAGAGTCGAGAATAAGAAATTCAATTATGTGACAAGAGAGCAGTTTGAAGAGCTTAAGAATCGCGGGGATCAGAGCGAAAAATAAGGCACCGGAATAAGAAAAATATCGATTTCAGAATGGGAATTACAAACACAATGAAGGCAGCATATACAGACCACATGGCAAATATTACAGGATCAGAGAAACGTGAACGAATGGTGTTCAGGATTCTCATTTCTATCATATTTATAACAGCTTTTATATATAATTTCGCGACCCAGATGATGACAGATGATTTTACGTATGGAGCTGAAGTAAGGACAGCATCATCTTTTTATGACCTGCTAATACAGGAGTTTAACCAATACATGTCATGGAACGGACGGTCTGTAGCGCATCTCCTGCTTAGGATCTTTTTAAGCCTTCCGTCGATTGTATTCAAGATATGCAACAGCATTGCCTTCACATGGCTCTCGATCCTTATTTACCTGAATATTTCAAAGAGACACAGGTATGACTGGAAGATCCTTCTTGCTGCTGCTTTATTCCTGTGGTTTGCTGCCGTGGATTTTTCGCAGACTGTCCTGTGGGAAACGGGAGCTGCAAATTATCTCTGGACGACAACAATCATATTGTCATTTATGACTTTTATGAGATTCATGGTGCGAAAACATCGCGGAAGCGACCCTCTGTCAGGAGATATCAGCAATAATAATGAACACAGGTTATCACCAGTTGCAGGTGCTTTTCGTATTGTACTGATCTTTTTATTCGGAGTCATAGCAGGCTGGTGCAGTGAGAACACATCGGGCGGTTGCCTTTTGTTCGTATTGTTCCTTATATGGACATGTTTTGAAAAAGACAAGATCACGGGAAAGCGCGGCAGGGCGCCGGCCTGGCTTTACGCAGGAGCAGCGGGGTGCTTCACAGGGCTCATGTTCATGGTAAATGCCCCCGGAAATGTTCTCAGGTCTGCATATCGCTCTGAGGAACACAGCGGGCTCTACGGGATGTTCTCAAGATTTCAGAAGGTTACACTTATTGTTGAAGATAAGTTCCTGATACTGTTCATAATTCTTATCATTACGATTGTTACGACCTTACTTTTTGAAAGAAGAAAATCAAAGGCTGAGAGAATGCAGTTACTCAGAGCACGCATTGTATTTGCGGCGCTTTCCGTTGTGACGGCGTATGCTCTGATCCTTACAGCTCTGACTGAATCGAGGGCGTACTTCGGCGCAGGCGTTTTTCTTATAATCGCGTGCCTTGAAGGAATAGTCACTGACATTGATGAGGAAAAGACACTGGAGACTGCGACAGGCGTCCATGATACTGCAGGTATAGGAGTGAGACTCATAAGCTATTCAGTGCTTGCAGCGGCATCGCTGTATTTCGTGTTCATGTATATGGACAACGGTGCTAATATGATGAGACTGTACCGCGGGTCACAGGAAAGAGAGAATTACATACTCGAACAAAAAACTGCCGGAAATAATGAAATAACAGTAGGACAATTGCACCGGGACTTTGATACGGAGTATTCAAACGCATACGATTCCGATCTTAAAGAGGATCCGGGATATTGGACGAACGTAGGAGCTGAGAAGTACTACGGAGTGAGCAGTATAACTGCAGTGCCATATGATGACTGGGCTGTGATGGTCGGTCTTGAGACAGAAGAAGAGGCAGAGCAGAACAGACAGGTATATGCCGAAGAGGATGAGCAAAGCAAGCTGACAGGAGATTAACAGTAAAGACCCATCGAACATCATCATACAAAGAAGGCATATCCTGAAAAAACAGGCTATGCCTTCTTTTAATGTTCGTAATTGAGTATCTTTACAAAGACTTATTATGCCTCTGAGATAGCTCCTACTGGACACTGTGCTTCACATGCGCCACAGTCAATGCATGTGTCTGCATTGATTTCATAATGAGAGTCACCCTGAGCGATAGCGCTTACAGGGCACTGAGATGCGCAGCTTCCGCAGCTGATGCAAGCATCACTTATTTTGCGTGCCATAATAGTTTTTCCTCCTTGATTGATAGTTGATTGATTATTATTACATGAACCCCGGCTGCAGTGCAGCCAAGATCCAGTGTAAACGTGAGTATATCAGTTATTGTAGAGATCTACAAGTTTCTCGAGGTATGCATAACGTGCTTCTGCATGCTTTGCAGCTTCGTCAAAGAGACGTTTTGCCTTCTCAGGATTCTTGAGCTGAAGGCTTGTGTAACGAGCTTCTCTTGCAAGGAAGTCTGTGTAAGGAGCTGTTGCAGGCTTGCTGTCGAGAGAGAACTTCTTGTCAGCTGAAGGATTGAAGCGGAACAGATTCCAATATCCTGTATCAACTGCTGCCTTCTCTTCTTCCATTACCTTGCTCATGCCACCTTTGACTTTGATGTGGTGGTTGATGCAGGGTGCATAACCGATGATGAGTGACGGCCCCGGATACGCTTCTGCTTCGGCGATGGCCTTGACTGCCTGAGCCGGATCAGCACCGATTGCAATCTGAGCTACATATACATAACCATAGCTCATAGCGATTCCAGCGAGATCCTTCTGAGGTGTTTCTTTGCCGCCTGCAGCGAACTGAGCTACAGCGCCTTCAGGAGTTGCCTTTGATGACTGCCCGCCTGTATTTGAATAAACTTCTGTGTTGAATACCATTACGTTGATATCTTTCTTCGAAGCCAGAACGTGATCGAGACCGCCGAATCCGATATCAAATGCCCAGCCATCACCACCGAAGATCCACTGTGACTTCTTAGCGAGGAAGTCCTTGTTGGCCTTGAGCTGAGCAGCTTCAGCGGAATTGTCACCTTCTATGGAAGCAAGGAGCTTCTTTGAAGCATCGCCGTTCATAGCGCCGTTTCCGAATGTGTCGAGGTATTCCTGAGCTGATGCGTTGCCGCCCTCAGCGAGGACTTCTGCCTTGTTGGCCATACGATCACGGATTGCATTCTGTGCAAGGAGCATACCAAAACCAAACTCAGCAGCATCTTCGAACAGTGAATTAGACCATGCAGGTCCTTTTCCTTCGCTGTTTACGGTGTAAGGAGTTGAAGGTGAGCTGTTGCCCCATATAGATGAGCAGCCTGTTGCGTTTGCAATGTACATCCTGTCACCGAAGAGCTGTGTGATAAGTTTTGCATAAGGTGTCTCGCCGCATCCTGCGCAAGCGCCGGAGAACTCAAGCAGAGGCTTCTTAAGCTGTGAGCCGATAGGTGATGTGACCTTGAACTTGTCGATCATGTCCTGCTTCTCAGAAACATTCTCTACAGCGTAGTCGAAATACTTCTGCTCACCCTGATTAGCTTCGAAATCGCAGAGCGTAAGCGCGCCGACAGGGCAGACATTTGCGCAGCTGCCGCAGCCTGTGCAGTCAAGAGCTGCTACAGAAATAGCATATTTGTAAGGAGCGTACTGTTTCTGATCCTTCATTGCCATTCCTTCAGGAGCCTTGGAAGCTTCTTCTTCATTCATAAGGAACGGACGGATAGCAGCGTGAGGGCAGACCATCGAGCACTTTGTGCAGCCTACGCACTTGGCTGAATCCCATACAGGAACAGATACTGCGATACCACGTTTCTCATATGCAGCTGAACCTGAAGGCGTGGAACCATCAACATAAGGAAGAACATCAGATACCTTGAGGGTATTGCCTTCCTGTGAGTTGACCTTGGCCTGAATATTATTTACAAAATCAACGACATCTCCGCGGCCGCTTTCTGCGTGACCGACTTTGAGTCCTTCATCTGCGCATGTTCCCCATGATTCCGGAATATCAACTTTGACGAGGCTCTTGTCTGCAGCACCGGCATCAATAGCGGCACAGTTCTTGTCTACGACATCCTGACCCTTTGAGCCATATGTCTTTGCAGCTGCCTTCTTCATCAGATCGACAGCGGTATCAGAGTCGATGATCTTAGCCAGCTTGAAGAATGCTGACTGAAGGATGGTGTTGATACGTGTGGGCCCCATACCTGTTTCGATACCGAGCTTAACGCCGTCGATGATGTAGAAGTTGATCTTGTGGTCGTGGATGTACTTCTTGACCTGTCCAGGAAGTTCTTTGTCGAGTTCATCGACTGTCCATGGGCAGTTGAGAAGGAATGTGCCACCGTCTACAACTTCCTGGACCATGTTGAAGTTGTGGATGTATGAAGCTTTGTGGCAGGCAACAAAGTTCGCCTGATGGATAAGATAGGTGGACTTTATCGGTTTCTTGCCGAAACGAAGATGCGACATTGTGACGCCGCCGGACTTCTTTGAATCATAATCGAAGTATGCCTGAGCGTACATATCAGTGTTGTCGCCGATGATCTTGATGGAGTTCTTGTTAGCACCGACTGTACCGTCAGCGCCGAGGCCCCAGAACTTGCAGCAGATCGTTCCTTCAGGAGTAGTGACTATCTCCTTGCCGGGCTTAAGAGAAAGATTTGTCACATCATCGGTAATACCGATTGTGAATCTCTTCTTATCAGCGTTGTCGAAAACAGCGATGATCTGTGCGGGTGTTGTATCCTTTGAACCTAAGCCGTAACGGCCTGAGAAGATCTCAACATCTTTGAACTGGCTGTCTCTGAGAGCTGCGATGACATCAAGAGCGAGAGGCTCGCCGAGTGATCCGGGTTCCTTTGTTCTGTCGAGAACAGAGATCTTTTTGACAGTAGCAGGAATGGCCTTGATGAGAGCGTCTGCGCAGAATGGTCTGTAGAGGCGGACCTTTACGAGGCCGACCTTGCGTCCCTGAGCCATGAGATAATCGATTGTCTCTTCAATGGTGTCATTGACTGAGCCCATTGCGATAATGATCTCTTCTGCATCAGGTGCACCGTAGTAGTTGAAGAGCTTATAGTCTGTGCCAAGTTTTGCATTGACCTTGTCCATAGCCTTCTGGACAGTTTCAGGCATTGCATCATATGTTCCGTTGCAAGCTTCGCGTGTCTGGAAGAAGATATCAGGGTTCTGTGCTGAACCCATCTGACGGGGATGATTGGGATTCAGGGCACCGTCACGGAACTCCTGGATCTTATCCATATCGATCATTTCTTTCAGATCTTCATAATCCCACATCTGGATCTTCTGAATCTCGTGAGAAGTACGGAAACCATCGAAGAAGTTGATGAAAGGAAGCCTGCCGTCGATTGAAGCTATGTAAGCTACAGGTGTCAGATCCATTACTTCCTGAACGGAAGATTCGCAGAGCATTGCAGCACCGGTCTGGCGGCATGCATATACGTCTGAATGATCACCGAAAATGTTGAGTGCGTGGCTGCAGACAGCACGGGCTGAAACATCGAATACACCGGGGAGTCTTTCACCTGCGATCTTGTAGATATCAGGGATCATAAGAAGAAGACCCTGAGAAGCTGTGAAGGTAGAGGTCATAGCGCCTGCTGCGAGTGAACCGTGAACTGCACCGGCTGCGCCGCTTTCGGCCTGCATCTCGGTGACCTTAACAGTCTCACCGTAAATGTTCTTTCTTCCCGCTGTTGCCCACTCATCAATGTGTTCAGGCATAACTGATGAAGGGGTAATGGGATAGATGGCAGCTACTTCTGTGTAGGCATACGCTACATGAGCGGCAGCTTCATTACCATCCATGGTTTTAAACTTTCTAGCCATTATATAATTTCCTCCTTATATTATTGATGCTGTACAAAAAGCTGTATACAGCAAATCAGACTTATCTACATAGTAGCATTGAGACTTTTAAAAAGCAATGTATTTATGGGTGTGCAAAGCACCTGCAAATACAGCAGTCATGCGGCTTTGGACAATCTCACAGCATCCTTGCACTTTGCGTTTTGCCGGGTTATACTACGCATATCTCCAAATCAGAAACAGACAAAACACATTGCAGCAGTATCGTTACAGTGGACAGCAGGGCTGATTCACGGGCGGTCTGCGCGGAAATGAGGATGAAAATGAAAGATATAACAGCTGATATGACTATAGGAGAAGCACTCAATGTGAATCCCGATATAGTGCCCGTACTTATGCAGATAGGAATGCACTGCATCGGATGCCCCGCATCTATGGGCGAGACGATCGAAGAGGCAGCTATGGTACACGGGATCGATGTGAACGAGCTTCTCGATCACATCAACATGGCCAACGACGAGAAGGAAGACAAGGACTGAAATCATTCACAGTAAAACTAAAGGCAGTGGATCATATTGCTGATCTGCTGCCTTTTACGTGGATCATAAGTACGTGTATTTGCATTACATAAGTTTTGCAAGCTCATCCAGTGCGTTTTCATGGATAACAGTGATGCAATGCTCTTTGAGATTCTGCTCGCGGGCGTAGCTCATGAGCTCCGGAGCGCTGTATTCAGAAAGAACTGCAAGAATATTCTGTGCTTTGCCGACAGTGTCTTCATCCTGGAAAACAAGTGAAAGATAATATTTGCCTGTTGAATCATTGCGGTAAAGAGCACAATGAACACCATCTGGCGTTTTCGCAATCACAGAGGCGTCTATTGCACGGCCAAGTGAATCAAAAACAAACAGACGGTGAAGTAACAGGTATTTTTTGAGCTTATCCAGTTCTTTGGCCGCTTCTTCATTTTCATATGGAGATGCGGATTCGTCTGTAATATCATTGCCGTCGCCTGATCCGCCGCTCTGACGGATGGCTTCAAGAATGCGATCGAAAACTGACGATGATGAATCATCTCCGCCTGATTCCTGCTGTACTGCAGGCGAGAAGTTTGAAAATCTTGTGTCAAGCTCTTCGGGATCATCTACTTTTGTTACGACCAGCACAATGCTCCCTGCACTTATCGGTATAGCCTCTATCATGAGAGGCGTGTTGTCAGCTTTGAATCCGAACTGGGTGGATGCCTGCTGCATCAGGTCGCGAAACAGCAGTTTGGCTTTGTCTGTTCCGTAAGCCAGCTCCGATAATCTTATGTGGCGCTTAGCCAGATCATCTTTGGTAAGAGTGCAGCGAATCTGATTATTGTTTACAATTTCTATTTTCACAATGGCTTCCCCCTTTCTGGAAGTGTCTGTCTTAATTCATCAATTTATACACTTTTAGGCAAATGCGTCAATAGATGAGACGATATTTAACAGAAGATTTATACTTTGAGGTACTGCCGGATAAGTGACGGCGGTGACCGGGTGAATTTTTTGGTAATAATTCTTGCGTTGCCTCAGAAATAAACAAAAATAATCGGTTTCGTATTTTAGCCTCCCTTTCCTGTTGCGACATAATGTTCTGCCACATATAATCAGTACAGGCAATACGGAACAGGCACTGTATCAGGGGAGGAGGTGGCAGTTCAGTACAGGGATTTTACAGCCTGTTTATCCGCTGCGTGTCGCAACGGTGAGTAATTATTCTATAGGAACAATCTAAGACGATCCATTGTCTCAAGGGAGCAGTATGCTCCGTCTGTATGTTTCCTGATTTATCTTACAATCACAATACAAATCGGGCGATCCAGCCCGGATCTTCACTACAATCAGATTAGCAGTTCATGATACCGTTCCGCAGCCCGGGCGGACTTATGACCGCGGAAATGTCCCACGAAGAGCAGTTCCCTTATGGTCTCACTGATAGTCCGCATTTCTTTTCTGCCCTGAATATCCGTCCCGTAGAATACCTGCCGGATTTCACGGTCTTTATCATTTCAATAATGACAAATCTATATTCAATTCTATAGAGTGCATCTATCACACCAGCCGGCATGACTAATTCAGAAGGCCCCGCCTTAATGTGCTGTCGGCAGATAGGTACACTCTTTTCTGTGTTTTATGGTAAAATAATACGGGTTTTTAAGAATGCCGCAGATCGGGCATCCTTTTCCGCGATGGCGCGGAGGCAAAACAAATTAATGATGTATAACTACATAACATGAATATCAGAGGTTCTATGAAAGCTAACGACCACAGTGATTATCCCGATGAATTTGAGGATGAGTTCTATAACGAAAACGACGATCGAGACATGACAGGCGGATCAGAGGCAGATGATCCTGCCGATATATTTGATGACGGTGAAAGTGTCACATACGGGAATGTTTCTTACAGACGCAGCACAGAGCGCCAGGGCAGCGTTCACCGTGACAGCGGTAATCTTGATGTCAGCAGTGCGTCGCGTGATGATGGGAGAGGCAAAGCTCAATTCGACAGGAATAACTATGCCTCAGGTGTCTCAAAGAGCAGATACGGTACCGGGCGCAGTAAGAGCTACAGCCGCAAGGCTGACAGCACAGGAAGGAATGCGGCCGGCACTGCCGCTATGGACAGGCCAATGCAAAACAAGAAGAACAGCAATAAGGGCGGCAGAGGCAGGAAAAGAGGAGGTTTTCCATGGAAACTTCTGATCATTCTTGTTAT
>Ga0172377_10004617_pt1 | contig 14151 bp, 7 predicted proteins | sample Pumphouse3metaG_FD_119749 | JGI IMG/M metagenome (GOLD analysis project Ga0172377, IMG submission 119749) | Leachate microbial communities from a municipal landfill in Southern Ontario, Canada - Pumphouse #3 metaG | ecosystem: Engineered > Solid waste > Landfill > Unclassified | place: Canada... | reverse complement strand
CGAGAATTTCTTCACGTTTACCCAAAAGAATTACGTCTGCAGTACCATTTTCAATAGCACGATCTGCAGCTTGAATGGTACGAGGCTCAGTACCTTCCGGTAACACAATACGTTGCCTCTGTTGCTGGGCTCGTTGAATAATTTCTTTTATAATGTCCATTTTTTATTTAATGTTATTTGCTGGTTCTTCGATTTTATGTGCAAAATTACATAAAAAAACTTGTCCTCTGGCCATTACCACCGATTTCTTTTCTAAATTACACAGGTTTGTCACAAGAAAAATCAGTATTCTAGAAAGTATTCCTTTTTGAATAAAAAAACTCTCAGAAATGCCCTTTAAATGATAGTTGCACGAGACAAAGCCTTATGTGGTTCTTCGTAAAAAATAAAAGGCAGTTCGTCGAAACAATAAGGCCAGTTGTCAAAAATACAACAAATATATTTTGAAATGTAACAAAGAAATTTTGAAACACAACAAATATATTTTTCACAAAAGCCGTATTTTCTTTGTCTGGTCATTCGAATAAGATACAAAGAGTTCAGTCGGTAAAGTTGGGGATTTAACAAAACGCAGTTATTAGAAATCGCCCATTCAATGCTTCCGTCGGACTTCATGACTTATTTCAAGATAACTAAAGTAGAATCCAGCTCAGAAAAAATAAGGATTCGTTTAGCATTAAAAATTTAGGTTACAACAGATTCTACTGGCCTCCACATCAATCTCACCACGAATTTTAAATGTTTCAATTACATGCCCTATTTTTAAAACAGCACTATATAGGTCAGGACTTTAAACAGGCAGAAACTTTTTACCTCGTAGGGCCTTTGATACACTTGATACATTTCTTTATTTGGCTGAAATTCTATCAGGATATGGTGTTTTCAATGAAAGGTTACTTCTCATACTATGTGACGCGACGCGTTTCTTTTGTGACGCGACGCGTTTTTTTCATGACGCACTGCGTTTCTTTTGTGACGCACTGCGTCACCAACTTTGATTGAGCATGTAAAAATTGTGGAAACACGATCAAATGAATTCTTTGAAAGCAACGAGTTTATTTTACGTTCTGAGCACTGAATCGGAACAATTTGTTAAATCCCCAACTTTACGGACTGAGCCAATAAAAGTCCGAAAAATTTCAACAAGTTTGATCTATACCTTATTTTATATATTTGACGCTATATTATTGTTATTCATAAAGCTTTTGTTCTTTACAAAACTATTTAAAAGCAAGACAACTGATTGTAACGTTGAAAGAATCTAAACAGGGGCATTCTTCAACGTTCGCTCCAAAATTTACAGTATCTCTTTCTATGTTTTTACTTTCAATTCTGAAATCTTACGGGATTTGTTACCTTCGCTGAAGTGCCCTAATCATGGACAGACTACTAATAGAAAAATCTCCATTTGAAAGTCTTTAAGATTCTTACAAGATTTCAGTTGATTTGCACTATCTTTGCAACAGAAAAAACATCAAAGTTAAGAAGGATATGGAAGGAAGCGGAAATACGAATTGGGAAGAAAACGTTATTCTGATCGATGCAGACTATGCAGACCAAATGGTGTTTGAACTCTCCGTACAACTGGAGCGTATGCTAGAACGACGCATGCAAAAAATCAATATAGCTAAATGGGTTGATTATGTAGCACTTGACGGAGGTTTGCGTCCGGGAAATAATCGTATACAGGTTTTACTGATATATTCTGGGGAAAAAACAATATTACAAAATTTTGAACCTTCTGATTTAAAAGACATGTTAAACGGGCATGCTTTTACAGACCATTTAGGAGAATTTTGTTTTGCATCTTTTCCTGTTGAGCAGGAAATAGTGACACGGGGAAAACTCTACACACAAAGTGCCGAGATGTTACTCTCATCAGAAAAAGTAAAACGACTCATTCTCGTACCAGACATGAACGAATATGGAATAGATTTAAAGCGTGTTCTATCAGATATTGGAAAGACGGAAACAACCTTACTAACTGTAAATCCTTTGGCAGGAATGAGTTGTGGACAAGAAGTTCTGACTTATTCATTAATGGCAGCTTTGGGAGTGAAAGGAAGTGAGTTGGGATGAAATTCAGAAGTGTCTGCAAGCCATGTATTAAAAGATAATATTCTTTTTTACATTGCTTTTCATGGAATAACTCAAGTAAAATTGTTAACTTTGTCAAACGGAAAAGATACATATAATTAAAATGGGAAAAGTAATTATTATAGGAGCCGGCGGCGTGGCTACTGTGGCTGCCGTTAAAGTGGCTAAAAATATGGATGTATTCGGTGAAATCATGATAGCCAGTCGTACCAGATCAAAATGCGACGCCATTGTGAAATCTATTGGGAATCCACATATTCGTACTGCACAGGTAGATGCAGATCATGTTGACGAATTAGTTAAACTATTTAATGAATTCAAACCAGATCTGGTAATGAATCTAGCTTTGCCATATCAAGATCTTACTATCATGGATGCATGTTTGCAGGCCGGTGTAAATTATCTCGATACAGCGAACTACGAACCCCGCGACGAAGCACACTTTGAATATAGTTGGCAGTGGGCTTACAAGAAACGTTTTGAAGCAGCCGGTCTTACAGCCATTCTTGGTTGTGGCTTCGATCCCGGCGTCAGCGGCATTTATACAGCATACGCTGCAAAACACCATTTTGATGAAATTCGTTATCTGGATATTGTAGACTGCAATGCAGGCAATCACCATAAGGCTTTTGCTACGAACTTCAACCCAGAAATCAATATCCGAGAAATCACACAGAAAGGACGTTACTATTTGGATGGAAAATGGATACAAACAGGAGCACTGGAAATTCATAAAGCTTTGACCTATCCGAACATCGGGCCGAGAGAGAGCTACCTCATGTATCATGAAGAACTAGAAAGCTTGACAAAAAATTTTCCAACAATTAAGCAGGCACGTTTCTGGATGACGTTCGGGCAGGAATACCTAACACACTTGCGTGTAATTCAGGATATCGGCATGGCCCGCATCGATCCAATTGAATACAACGGACAAAAAATAGTACCGTTACAATTTCTTAAAGCCGTACTCCCAAATCCACAAGATCTCGGTGCTAACTACGAGGGTGAAACGAGTATTGGCTGCAGAATTCGGGGACTCAAAGATGGAAAAGAACGAACATACTATATTTATAATAATTGTAGCCATCGCGCTGCTTATGAAGAGACGGGGATGCAAGGCGTAAGCTATACAACCGGCGTACCGGCAATGATAGGAGCTCGCATGTTTATGCTCGGACTCTGGCACAAACCCGGCGTATGGAATGTAGAGGAATTTAATCCTGATCCGTTTATGGAAGAACTCAATAAGCAAGGGTTGCCTTGGCATGAAGTGTTCAATGGTGATTTGGAACTCTAAACCTTCATGAACATTTCAATAAAAACAGAACTACTATATGGCAAAAAAAACAGAAGATATCGTTACAAACGATAATGAAGGAAAATTGAAAGCTCTTCAGATGGCAATGGCCAAAATAGAAAAAGATTTTGGAAAAGGTTCCATCATGAAATTGGGCGATGAAAAAGTTGAGCAAGTAGACGTAATTCCTACCGGTAGTATTGCATTAGATATTGCACTAGGAGTTGGTGGTTATCCACGCGGTCGCGTTATTGAAATTTATGGTCCCGAAAGCTCCGGAAAAACTACATTAGCTATTCATGCTATTGCTGAAGCACAGAAAAAGGGAGGCATCGCAGCTTTCATCGATGCAGAACACGCTTTTGACAGATTTTATGCCGCTAATTTAGGCGTAGATGTAAATCAGCTTCTTATTTCACAACCTGACAACGGAGAACAAGCGTTGGAAATAGCTGAACAATTGATTCGTTCTTCAGCTATCGATATCATCGTCATTGATTCTGTGGCTGCACTAACACCAAAAGCGGAGTTGGAAGGCAGCATGGGTGATAACAAACTGGGACTTCAAGCTCGTTTAATGAGTCAAGCCTTGCGCAAACTCACTTCTGCCATCGATAAAACCAATACTACATGTATTTTCATTAATCAGTTACGCGAAAAAATTGGTGTTATGTTCGGAAATCCTGAAACAACAACAGGTGGCAATGCCTTAAAGTTTTATGCCAGTGTACGTCTTGACATTCGTCGCATTTCACAGCTCAAAAATGGTGATAATGTAATTGGTAACAAGGTTCGCGTAAAAGTTGTAAAAAATAAGGTAGCACCGCCTTTCCGTCGTGCGGAATTTGAAATCACATTCGGAGAAGGCATTTCTCGTTTGGGCGAAATTGTTGATATGGCTACTGAATTGGATATCTTGAAAAAGAGTGGTTCCTGGTGGAGTTATGAAAACAGCAAAGTTGCTCAAGGACGCGATGCAGTAAAAGCGGTATTAAAAGACAATCCAGAACTTTGTGCTGAATTGGAATCAAAAATCTATGCAGCACTTCAAAATAATCCATCTGCAATTAAGACAGACGTCAGTGCCATTTCTCAAAGCGACCCCTCGCAAGAAGAATAAGAAGTTATCCGAGACCCCTGTGAATGCAAGATTAGTTTTTGTAGAGGTCTCTTTTTTTGATATTTTATTTAATAGAAAATATATATATGAGACGATTATTTAAGGGAATGTTATTCATTTCCCTGTTACTAGCCGGAGGAGCAGCGGCAGCACAAACTGACATAGGCAGTTTGGAGAAAAATTTTAGGAATATTCCTGACGAGCAACAATTAGCTGTTTATTGGTACTGGATGGGAGGCAACATGTCGAAAGAGGGTGTTGTAAAAGACCTTCAGGCTATGAAGAAAGTAGGAATTAACCGTGTACAAATCGGAATGATTGGTAACGATCAGGGAGCTCCACAAGGACCTGTAAAAATGTTTACAGATCAATGGTGGGACATCTTACACACGATGTTTAAAACAGCAGGTGAATTGAATATACAAGTAGGACTTTTCAATTGCCCGGGATGGAGCCAATCAGGAGGACCGTGGGTAAAACCTTCGCAATCTATGCGCTATTTGGCTTCTGTTAAGGACACCGTGAGCGGCCCCCTGAAATTCAATCAAAAATTACCAGAAGTAGGAAAGGATGCACAAGACGTAAAAGTATTGGCATTTCCCTTCATTGCCTCCAAAGTTTCCTTTACGCCACTTGAGGATGTAACAAAAGTTACAACCATTAATCTTAGCAGTCCCGTAGCTGGAAAAGTTCGCAGTTTAGTTCTTTATCCGGTTCAGCAGACCTGTTCCGGAAGTGCAGAACTATTCGTAAAAGATGGAGACAATTACCGCAGTGTGGACAAATTTCAAATTGACCGCAGCAATAGTGCCATCAATGTAGGTTTCGATCCCTTTGCACCCATTGTTATTTCTATTCCAGAAACGGAAGGCAAGCAGTTTCGCCTCGTTGTGAGTACTGCCGGCATTATTCAAAAAATCCGACTTTCCGATGTTCCTGTAGTAGAGCGTTATCCTGAAAAAACTTTTGCCAAAATGTGGCAAACACCACACCCTATGTGGGATGCTTATATGTGGCGCGAGCAACCACAATATACAAACTCCGAAACAGTAGCTACAGATAAAGTAATGGACATTACGTCTAAAATGAAAGCAGACGGCACGTTGACATGGAATGTACCTAAAGGCAAATGGGTTATCATGCGCACCGCCATGTTGCCTACTGGTTCTATGGACGGTCCGGCACCCCCAGAAGGTCGCGGACTCGAAACAGATAAAATGAGTAAAGAACATATCCGTGCTCACTTTGACAATTATATCGGTATGATTTTGAAAAAGATTCCTGCTGAAGACCGCAAAACTTTTAAAATTGTTGTAGAAGACAGCTACGAAACGGGCGGTCAGAACTGGACTGATAAAATGATCGAAGATTTCAAAAAAGCATACGGCTATGACCCCGTTCCATATATACCCGTATATAGTGGTGTTGTAGTAGGTAGTGAGGAAATGTCTGATCGTTTTCTCTGGGATGTTCGCCGCCTGATTGCTGATGAAGTTTCTTACAATTATGTAGGCGGTTTACGTCAAGTAAGTAATGAGCACGGTCTTACTACATGGCTTGAAAACTATGGTCACTGGGGCTATCCCGGAGAATTTCTGCAATACGGTTCGCAATCAGATGAAATTGCTGGAGAATTTTGGAGTTTCGGAGATTTAGGTGACATTGAGAATCGTTCCGCATCTTCTTGCGGTCATGTTTACGGGAAGAAAAAAGTTTGGGCAGAATCCTTTACTTGCGGCGGTCCCGACTTTACACAATATCCCGGACAAATGAAACAGCGCGGTGATCGCTTCTTTACAGAAGGCATCAATTCGACACTACTCCACCTTTACATTCAGCAGCCTGATGATCGTGTACCAGGCATTAATGCATGGTTTGGAAATGAGTTTAACCGAAACAATACGTGGTTCTCGCAAATGGATATTTTCGCAAAATATCTCAAACGTTGTAACTATATGTTGCAGCAAGGTCGCTATGTTGCCGATGTAGCTTATTTCCTCGGTGAAGACGCACCCAAGATGACAGGCATTCGCAACCCTGAAATACCAAAGGGATACTCCTATGATTATGTCAATGGAGAAGTTTTAATGTCCGCCTCAGTAAAGGATGGTAAACTGTTATTGAAGAGTGGTATGGAATATCGCGTACTGGTATTACCAAAAATCAATACAATGCGTCCCGAATTATTGAGTAAACTAAAAGAACTTGTTGCAGCAGGACTTATTTTACAGGGACCTGCACCAACAAAGTCTCCAAGTTTACAAAACTATCCTCAGGCTGATGCACAAGTGAAAGCCATGTCAGACGAAATGTGGCAAACCAAAGACCAACCTTTCGCTACCAGCATTGTATACGGTAAAGGCCGTATTTATCCCGATGCTTCTTTGGAACAAATATTTGGAGATCTTGGTGTTGTAGCTGATTTTTCAGCAGATGACCCAGCATTACCATTGCTTTTTATTCATCGTACACAAGCTGACGGCGATTACTATTTTGTTTCCAATCAAAGTGATCAAACCATTTCGTTTAATGGAGCCTATCGCATTCAAGGCAAAGTTCCTGAACTCTGGAATCCTTTGACAACAGAAATTCGTCTACTGCCAAACTACCGCACATTAACGAAAACAACTGAAATACCAATGACGTTGCAACCTTATGAAAGTGCCTTTGTTGTCTTCCGCACCCCAACAGATCAAAAGACCGGTATGGGCGAAAACTATCCTCAAAAAACGATTGTTTCGAAAATTGAAAAACAATGGACAGTAGCTTTCCAAAGTGGACGTGGAGGTCCAGAAAAACCTGTAACCTTTAATACACTTTCTGATTGGAGCAAAAACAGTGATCCGAAAATACGTTTCTTCTCCGGTACCGCGACTTACACAAATACATTCAAAGTTTCCAAACTTCCACAAGGACAGGTTTATTTAGATTTGGGTAAGGTAATGGTACTCGCTAAAGTGAAAGTAAATGGTGTTTATGTAGGTGGCGTATGGACAGCTCCTTATCGCTTAAACATTACAAGTGCCCTCAAAAAGGGTAATAATACCTTGGAAGTTGAAGTAGTGAATTGCTGGCGCAATCGCTTAATTGGCGAAAAATCATTGCCAGAAAACGAACGTTTCACATTCCAAACTGCTACCTATCTAAATAAGGACTCAGAATTACAATCATCTGGTTTGATAGGACCCGTTGAAATACAGTCTTACAATTATCAAATGCTGGAAAACAAATGATAAAATTAGGAGCATTTTTGTCTCTGGCCTTTATAGCTCTCCCGTCTTGGCTTTCTGCTAAGGCGGGAGAACCCGTACAGACCATTGGTTTCAATGAAATTACAGTTGGTGGAGAGCTCAAAACGCGTATAGACAAAAACATGGCGCGTCTTGAAGAAGAAAAGTATCAACCGGATCACGTTTTTCTTACTGAGGAACAGTCCGGTGGTTGGCCTGGCGACACCGAAGGACGTACCATATTGGGATTGGTTTTAGATGCACAGACCGCGCATCGCGCACCGCGCTATTTGACAGAAATTCTGAATCGACTCCCAGATCATCTGAACAAGAAAGGTTACATGGGAAGCATTTATCCCGATGAAGTAAATGAGCAACAACTTTCCGGAAACGGCTGGATGCTGCGTGGACTATGCGAATACTATCTTTGGACCAAGGACAAACGTACCTTGCAATGGATTCGTTCCTTTGCAGACAACTTGTTTATGACTGCAGCACCATTTTATGCCAATTATCCTTTGCTACCAAACGAGCGTAAAAATAATGTAGGTGCAGAATCCGGCTCCATTCAAAATACGGTTAATCATTGGATGCTTTCTTCCGATATTGGTTGTGTGTTTATCGGAATGGAAGGTTTTATACAAGCTTATCAAGTATTGCGCGAACCTGCTATGCGCCCTGTCATTGAGAATATGATCCAAAAATTTCTTCAAATGAAATTAGTAGACATGAAGGCACAAACTCATGCCACACTAACAGCTTGCCGCGGTTTAATTCGCTTTGCAGATATTACTGGTGATAAAAAATATGTGATCGAGGCCGAAAAACGTTATGATATTTATCGCAGCGCCGGATTGACCGCCAATTTTGAAAATTACAACTGGTTTAATCGCTTCGATACTTGGACAGAACCCTGTGCTATCGTCGATTCCTACATGCTAGCCATGCAGTTATGGCAACATACGGGCAAAACAATTTATCTCGAAGACGCCGAACATATTTATTATAATGCATTGTGCCATACACAACGGAAAAACGGGGGCTTTGGATGCGATAACTGTCCGGGGAAAGCTATTCAGACCCCATTTTTGAAAGTACATGCAGACGAAGCACATTGGTGTTGCACCATGCGCGGTGGTGAGGGACTTTCACGTGTTGCGGAATACAGCTGTTTCAAACAAAATCGTACGGTTTTTATCACTTCCTTTCACGATGCAAAATTCAATTTGCATCTAGGGAACAAACAATTGTCAATGGAAGAACAGACAGGCTACCCTTTTGATGGTAATGTGCAACTGATTGTTCGCCAGAATACCGCAGGACAAGTAGATCTGCGCATTTTCATGCCAAGTTGGGGTAATAATTATACTTTGACAGTTAATGGAAAAATCCAAAAAATTATTCGTGTTGGCGACTTTGCCAGTTTGAAACGCACTTTTAAAACTGGCGATGTAGTGAAATTGAACTTTAATGAGGTACTGGGATATTCCAAATCAACGGACACAAATTTAGCTGACTATTATCAGCTACGCCCCTACTATGGCCCTCTTTATCTCGGTTTGGAATCAAAAGACGCTATTCATCTTTCGCCGGCTGATTTTGAACATCTGGAAAAGACGGGACCTGCAAAGTTTACCGTTAAGAGCAAAAACATTGTACTTACCCCAATTTATCACTTGATGGACTCAAAGGTTTGGTCCGGTACTGGCTATCAAAAGCAGATTATATTCTAACGTTTTTAATAGTGTTTTTATCTAAAGGAGAAAATCCAAAATTTTGGATTTTCTCCTTTTCTTTTTTCAAAAAAAACTTTGTAAAAGAATTTTCTTTATATTTGCAACAAATATATACATTTAGTAATCAGATAAATAAAGAATAATGAGTAGAAAATTTACAAAAACAGTTGCGATGTTCATGTACATCTTTTTGACTGGTTTCCCGATTCTTTCATGGGGACAGCAGGCAATAGGAGACACAACACTAAGCAGTGGAGAAAATGGCAGCGGAACACCCTACATTTCTCCCGTTAACGACTTTTGTCGTGCCATTACTGTGGATGAGCAGAATTTGTGGATTGCAACCACAAAAGGTTTGGTGAAAATGAATAAAATTACCGGAGAGCAAACCTTATTAACAATGAAAGACGGATTGCCCGACAACAATCTGCTTGATGTTGAAAAGGACAAAAACGGTAATCTTTGGATCTGCACGCAAACTAAAGGTATTGCAAAATGGAACGGCACAGCGTGGACCCAGTTCACAGGGGAAAATTCAGGGCTGCTCAATAATCAGTATTGTACGCGTATTGCTTTTGACGCGGATGGAACACCATGGATTGCTACTTTGGGTGCTTTGCAGCATTTTGATGGTAAAAATTGGGAGACATTTACATCACCAAAAGCTGCAATTGCTAATTTTTGGTTTGTTTACGCATTGAAATTTGATTCTAAAGGTCAGCTTTGGGTGGGAGGTAGTGCTCTAGACTGGAGTTTCGCTCAAATGGAGGGACCAAAGTTTAAAATTCTGGATGTAACAAATCCTGTTACGGCAATAGAAGAAGGTCAAAATGGCATCATTTGGCTTGGACTTTCCAATGGTCTTGCTACCTATAATAATAATGTCCTAACGAAATATGACAGTGGTAATTTCGACTTTTCTACAATTCGCGACATTAAAAAAGATGCACAGGGTAATTTATGGATTGCTTCAGGCAAACAACTTGTGAAGATGTCAGATGGACATTTTACAATAATGGCTACATCAGATTCGGAAATCAAATGTATTGCCCCTGACACAGATGGTAGTTTCTGGATCGGCAGTATAAATGGAGATGTTTTTCGTTATGTCAAGAGTCAAAACAGTTTGTCAAAATGGATTTCCGGCATTCAGGATATAAAGACATCTGCAATTTTAAAGGTGGAGTATTACGATTTGAATGGTATCTCAACAACGATAACGGCAAAAGGCCCTAAAATCATTAAAAAGACTTACTTGAACGGGAACATTGAAACAAAAAAAATTATTGTGAAATAGAAAAAAATTTAGATCATAAAATTCTGATATAGATTTGTATTTGTTTCTCCCAAGAAAGAAATTTACATCAAAGAGAGCTCACTCACTGTAAAGAAAACTAGCTCTCTTTTTTATGGACGTAATTTAATTAATTCTACTGTAAAAGTGAAAAAAAAGAAGTAAATTTACCATCGAAAACTCTGATATCCGGACAAAACATCATCAATGAAAACATTTATAACCACATTATTCATCTTTCTTTTTTTACTTCCGTCTTTAAATAGAGCTGAAGTACTAAAAGAAAAATATCCTCAATTGACAAAAATACCTACAGTATACATTGAAACTTTTGACGGTGGCAACATCACAAGTAAAACTGAATATAAATACTGTCGTCTCATCCGAATAGATTCTTCAAATACAGAGTTTTTCGATTCTGTTAGCATTCGTGGACGTGGCAATGCGTCGTGGGGATTTGCCAAAAAGCCATACCGCATCAAATTTGCTCACAAGGAAAGATTTCTCGGCAAGGATTTTGCCAATGCCAAAAACTGGACACTTCTTTCCAACGATGGCGGCAAGATCATGATGCAGAACGGACTCGCCTCTTTTGTTGGTAAATTGACAGGATTACCCTTCAATGCAGCTTGTAAGTTTGTAGACTTTTATTTGAATGGAGAATATCTGGGTACTTATCAGATTTCGGATCAGATAGAAGTAAAAAAACATCGTGTAGAAATAGAAGAGCAGGACACGGTGGTTACTTCTGCGTTAACAAACATAACGGGAGGTTATCTTATGGAACAGGACGGTTATACGGATGTTGATGCCACTTATTTTACGACTCCAAACGGAGGGCATATTCGGGTTCACAGCCCTGATAATGATGTCATAAACTCGAAGCAATATAATTACATCAAGAATTTTTTGGCAACTGTAGAAAACAATCTCTTTTCAAATAACTATCTTCATTCGCGTGAAGGTTATCTTCAATATTTCGATTCCACAACACTTGTAGGCTGGTACCTGGCATCTGAAATAGTAGCGAACATGGATATTTTTCACAGCACCTATTTTTATAAACACCGCGACAATAATCATCTTTACTTTGGTCCTCTTTGGGATAATGACCTCAGCTTTAACAATGCCATTAATTTTGGAGATCAAACTAAAGTTCTAATGGCTAATCAAGCTTATGGTTACAGTCAGTGGTTCCAGAGAATTCGTACGGATCCATGGTTTAATAAGGTTTGCGCACAACATTTTTGTCGGCTCTACGAGGGTGGATTAGACTCTCTTATGCTTCATTATATGGACTCCGTTTTGGACGAAATTCGTCCCTCTGTTGATCTAAATTACAAAAGATGGAAAATCTGGCAGCTTTATAACCAAGACTATTATATTTATACCACTTATGATGCTGTTCTCGAGCATGTTCGAAAATTCATTGTAGAGCATAATGCTTTTCTTTACAGAACTTTCAAACACCATGATCCCTCTATTTTATCATTAAAACCGGATTGTAATTATTTGATTTCTTGTAAACGAGCAACAACGACTCTCATTGGGGTCTCAGATTCCACTGCCGCACAAACGCAAGCCTGTCTGCGTTCGCGCGTTGATGGACAATTGGCACAACAGTGGACAATTGAAGCCCAAGCCCCCTATTTCACCATCTGCAATGCCGTCTCCGGCTTGGCTTTAAGCGATTTAGGAGCTGATCAAGGCGCGTTTAATGTCGCCCCACTTCAAAAAGGTAATTCCGCCCAATTGTGGGAACTTATACCTCGCACAGAAGGCTATTACAATCTCAAAAACGTTGCCAGTAAAATGATTCTCACCAATCATGCTGCAATGACTAATGATGGAAACTTATTATTTGGTCGCGCACCCAGCAGCGTAGATAGTACCAGCTTAGATCGTTTATGGCGATTGGAAGCCGTTCAAAAGCATTCCAATATACCTTCTAAAGTGCTGTCTGCAGAAGTAGCATCAGATTACGCATTAGCTGTAAATGCTGTTACGCATAAATTACATTTTGTAGCCGAAAACCTTTCGAACTTGATTTTCAAAGCATACATATATGACCTGCAAGGTAACTACAGAGGTAGCTTTCGTGCCGATGAAGAATTTGATTTGAATAAACTTCCTGGTGGAACTTACCTCGTCAGTTGGCAATTCGCTGGTCAATATCATTCTGCAAAATTTTATCATAGATAATAACGGAATTCAATAAGACACAGAATTTTTCCTTATTCTGTGGATACAAGAGGCTACAATTTTATCTAGCAGTCATAAAAATTTACACCTTACAAATAAACCCCAAAACTGCCTAACATTCACATTCCACCAATTAAAGATGACAAGGATGCATAATGATCATCTCAAGTAACTTTTATGGGATTCAATCATGTGATGATTAAATTCGACTTATAAAAAAATATGTTTGTTTTGTTTTCAACAAATCCTAACTTATTTTTTTCGAATAGCCTTCTGTTTTTACAAATACCAACTACAACGGCTCTCCAAGATATTTAAATTTGGTTCATCCGAAAAATGGAGTGATATAGTGTTCTAAATGAACTGTTACTTCTCATACTATGTGACGCGGTGCGTTTCTTTTGTGACGCGACGCGTTTTTTTCATGACGCACTGCGTTTCTTTTGTGACGCACTGCGTCACAAACTTTGATTGAGCATGTAAAAATTTGAAAGACACGATCGGATAATTCTTTGAAAGCAACGAGTTTATTTTAAGCCTGAGTCATAAATAGTCAGTAAAATCAAAATACTCAAGCATGTCTTTAGAAAGGAAAACAAACTGACGGTCACACACATTACATTTACATTATTGCATTCTGAGCGTTTTCAGCCTACCAAATGAACATTTCGCCAAAAAGGAAGAATTTGTTAAATCACCAACTTTACCGACTGAACCTTTTTCTCCTCGCAAATATGTAAAATAGGTAACAAGTATCACTCCCCATTGTAACTACTATAATTGAATACTTATATTAGCAACAGACCTGTTGTTTATAGGTATTACAAAACAAGTGGGAACAGAACATTTAAATGATCTGCTCCCACTTCTCAACAACTATCTTTTGTTTCAAAAATTACCAAACGTCTTCTTGGTCTGCTCCGGCAAATACATTCTTGGGAACCATTTCGAATGTATCGAAGTCAAACTGTGCAGCAGAGTTCTCGAGCACAGATTTAAAACGCATGTAGTAAACCTTGGTATGATCCAAATAGCCACGATAAATAATTTGGCGCAACTTCACACCTCCTTCACCATCTCGACCTGGAATGGCACCACTCTTACTCGGATAACCAAAGCACGACGGACACTTCATATAACCATGAATATAAAGCGTTTTATCATTTTCCCTGTTT
>Ga0172377_10004615_pt1 | contig 14152 bp, 18 predicted proteins | sample Pumphouse3metaG_FD_119749 | JGI IMG/M metagenome (GOLD analysis project Ga0172377, IMG submission 119749) | Leachate microbial communities from a municipal landfill in Southern Ontario, Canada - Pumphouse #3 metaG | ecosystem: Engineered > Solid waste > Landfill > Unclassified | place: Canada... | reverse complement strand
TACACAGGAATTTTAAAATTCTGCTTCATCATCATCTTCCTTCTCCGCTACTTCCAAGCGATCTGTTTTTCTGTTGTATGTCAGGTAACCACCTATACCAGTTTCACCCGTAAAGCGGTTCTTTAAGACACGCACCCGAGTTGTGTTTCTCAGCTCTTCATTAGATTCCTGTTGGTTTCTCTCTAAGCCAAGGACAATATCGGATAACTGTGAAATTGCGTGTGAACCTCTAAGCTGAGCCAGTGAGGTAATACCACCTTCTTCATGTGACTTCTGAGAATTGTCAGGTCTTCTCAAGTGTGATATGACAATCATTCCTACACCAGTCTCTTCTACAATGCTTCTCATCTGAGTCATGAGGTAGTCAATCAGCTTCCGCTCATTGTCTCCTTCAAGACCAGAGATAGCAATAGACACATGGTCAAGTACGATGAAGTCACACTCCTCAGAAATAGCTAAATATCTAATTTTGTTTAGTAAATTGTCACCTTCAAGACTACCAAAGTGATTGTAGAGTACGTAGTTTCCTGTCCCCAGTGTCTCATCAAATGCCTTACGATACTCTTCTTCACTTATGGCGTGTCTTGATAAGTGCAATCGAACTCCTGTGTGTATAGACATAAGCCCTACAGAAGTACGTTTTACATTTTCTTCAAGCATCATGCATCCTACTTTGAGGTTTTTCTTAACGCCCAAGTCATACATGATTTGTCTTACAAACGTTGTCTTGCCTACCCCTGTACCTGCTGTGACAACAACGAGTTCCCCCTTGCGGAGACCCTTTGTCATGTCGTTCAGCGGAATATCCCAAGGGTATGTATAGCTCATTTCGTTGTCTTCGCTGTCTACCATCTCCCAGAGGTCAGCTCCATTTACAATACCGTCTGGCTTGTATGCCTTAGCGTTCCAAATAGCATTGATAACGGACTGCCCCTTACTGGCAAGTAGACACTCGTTAGGGTCTTTCAGAGGTAAATTAGCCACCTTCAGGCCCTTCAGAAGCCCAGCGCAATCTTTAACAGCTTTTCTCCCAGCTTCGTCCATGTCAAACATCAAGATGACCTCATCAAACTGTGAGAGCCATTCCATATTGTGTGTCAGGACTCTCTTTGCTGAAGCCACCCCACATGGGATAGACACAACTGGATATTTATTGTTCTGTAATTGTGATACCGTGAGACAATCAATCTCACCCTCTGTAATAACTAGTTTACCTCTGCTCTCAAAAAGCTCTTGACCAAAGAAACGCTTAGATATTTTACCTAACGTTTCAAATGTTTTGTCTTGATACCTAACTTTCTGGCCTATCAGCTCCCCAGCATCGTCAAAGTAACATGCGACTTGTACTGGTTTCCCATTGTGATACCCTGTATAATAGTGGTATTTTTCGCACGTAGTAGACATGATTCCACGACGCTTTAGGGGGGTGATAGACAAAGAGGTAAGAGGAATCAAGTTTGTTGTATGTGAACCCTGTGCTACAGCTCCTCTAACGGTTTGACAAGAAAAACAATAGGTATGACCATCGCTATATTCTGTCAAAGCATCAGAAGAACCACAGTCAGGGCAAGGGAGGTGTGTTTTAATCGGTTCGCTGTAATTCATCTTTGAACTCTTCCTCTACTATGTCTGCATAGTCCTCATGGAGCATATTCACTAAATCAGACAACCGCTTTTTCTGTAAGTTCGACAGTGTGTCTTTAGATTCAGCGTCCACGAGGATATAAACCCCACAAGCACTATAAGGAAGTTCGCTACCCCCGACTGCTTCAAAGGGCCGCATGAGATCGAGTTCACCATTTTTGAGAACTACAGCGTGAAACGGTAGCGAGAACGCTCCTTTTCTTCGTGCTTCCTTCAACAGTTCGGAGACAGTTTTTCCTTCTAGGTCTTTATAGACAAAGGAGTAGAAGAGTGTTTCTTCTCTGTCTCTGAATTTAAACATGTCACTTTCCTTTCTTTTTTAGTTTGGTACTGATTTGTCCTTCTTCTTTAAACCAAGACTCAGGGATTGTGTTTCCGATGTGATACTTAAAGCCGTTCTTCTCACACCACTTACTCGCCGTTGTCTTCAAACTTTGAAATTTAAAGTCTTTAGGAAAGACAAAGCGTATATCAAGTTCGGGATACTGTCGTTTTACCTTCAGCATCTTCCCTCGTGCTTCACTATCCAATGAGCCTCTGTAGAATCCTCCTCGTTTTCCTACACGGACAAAGCCACCTTCCCCGTTCTTTGCTTCAACAATAATGCCGTTTGGCAAGACAAAATCAGGAGTGTACTTGTGTTTTACCGTGTACTCTAGGGAGAACTCTTCGTAATGATATTCTTTCTTCTTCTTGTCAAGGTTAGAAGTAAGTGTGTCTTCATACTTACTTCGTTTTGTCTTAGCAGGTGTATGGAAACCGCCTGTGAACAACTTAGAAGTCTACCTCGTCGTCCAGAGTGGTTTCTGTATCATCCTCTGTATCTCGTTTCTTAAATGTCAGTTCATCGGAACCGTCTTTAGAATACTTAACGAGATTAGTTACCATCAAGCACTGAAGGTACAGGCGAACGCCCCACTTCTTTGTGCTGTCATAGAACAGTTTGGGATTGACGACAACTTCTACGTCCGAACCATTACCAATAAGAACGTCTTCAGGAATCAGCTCGCCGTATTCGTTGTATACAGGGATAACCTTCGGTTTTTCTGCGCCTGTCGCCTTGTCTTTATACACATGCTTAGTTTTAACCTTGACCATTTCCAGACCTGCATCTGTGGTTTTAATCGGCATCGTGATGTCACCTAACATCTTCTTGCCTGCAAATTCTTCTTGACATTTAGCTTCAAAGTAGGCTTTCATTTTTGCTAAGTTTTCGTCAGGCATCAAGACCTGCATCGAGAAGCCTACAGGCTGGCCGTTGTATGTTTCAGGTGTTCTAATCTTTGCCCAATATGCTTTACCTTTAATTTTCATTTGCTTTTGTCTCCTTTGTTTCTGTGGTAGACCCAAATCCACCACTGCGCTTTTTATTTTGGATAGGGTTAATGTGTTTTCTTTCCTCTGTATGTGTGACAATTAATTCAAATCCCCACTTCAGGGTAGAAAAAGGCACTAATTGTGCTATCCGAGTACCACTTTTGATATGAATTGAATTTTTAGACAAATTGTCAAGTAGTAAGCAGATTTCTCCTTTGTAGTCCGAGTCAATCAGACCGACGCCATTAGACAAGCGGAGAGGAGTCTTCAAACCAACACTTGACCGTAACATGATATGTACTTGCATCCCCTCAGGAATATCTAAAGAGAATCCCAAGGGAACTAGTGTCCCTTTACCAAGAATACTGAACGGCTCAATAACTACATCATCAGGGACAACAAGATCTGCTCCTGCTGAACCCTGTGTCTTGATTTGAGGTACTTCAATGTCATCCCGTAAGGGCTTGAATACGATAGACAAAGGTTTTTTAGTCCGCATCTGTCAGTGCTTCACCTCTTTCAAGTTTTGCTAACCACTGCTCATAGACACGAATCTTGTCCATTTCTTTCTGAATGTCGTCCTTATGGCCCATGCGTAAACGGTACTTCAAAATGTTACCTTTGATGAAGCCTTTGAGTTCTTCTTTCGTGAACAGCTTTTCCATCACCTTAATAGGTTCGACAACTGATTCTAAGTAGTGCTTGTCGTGCTTACCAACTTCCTGCACTCTGTCTTCATTGACAACAATATACGTGTCTGTACCGCGCAAGCGCACTTCATAGCACAAGACATCTGCTAGCTCCATACTTCTCTGGATTTCTCCGTACACATAGTCACCGTCAATAGCGTCAAAATTACGCACATCGACACGGACTGTTTCAAAATCACGTAGGACTTTCTTCATCTCGTTACCTCCTTGAAATTTGTGTTCTTTCCTCTGTATGTGTGACAATTAACCAAACAAGTGTTTGGTGGTAGACACAGAGGTAGAGGATAGTGCTTTCTTTCCTCTGTATGTGTGACAATTAATTTTACCCTAGTAATACTTAGGAATACCTAACTATACTTACTCTTACTTACTCCTAAATAATCTTCCTTTAGTTACTTAGGAATACTTAGGGGTTCCTCTGTATGTGTGACAATAAACCAAACAAGTGTTCTTTATAGTAGACAAAAGAAGAAGGAAGTAAGAAAGACCTTTGTCTATACTTACTTCCTTCTCTAGGTGCACTAATGAAAAACAAACTTGCTATCTAAGATACAGTTGATGTCTAATGAACCCTTTTCAGGCAGTTCAATGTCTAAAGGTTCCCCTAACAGCTCTTCAGCATGTCTCAAGAACTCAGCTAAGGGATCATGCTCAGTGTACAGCTTGACTAACTCTTGTCTAATAATACGACGCAATCGAGCCGCTTCACCGAGGGAAGTTCCAAACGAGTCGTGTACAGTACTGAAGTTCACACACCCTTGTCTACTTGCTTCATTAATGCTCATCATGAGATGTGTAGCGTCGAGGGAGTGGATGAAGTTAGGAGCGACACCTGTAGCTTGCTTGTGCCTGTCCACGTCTTCGTTCTCACTTACTGTTGTTACATAGATACGATAGCGTGTGGAGGAGTTACCAAGGCGTAATTGAAACGCCTCCGTTTTCCGTGCTAGGTACATCTGCTGAATTGGCAGGCCCATTGGCGTTACCCATTCGACAGGCATATCCGCTTTTGCAAGGGCTGTGGCAATCTTCTTTAAACATTCCATACCTTCAATAGCGGCAACGACTGTCGTCTGTACTGCTTTCCAAATGAGCTTTGCGAGGTACTGAGCCGCTTGTCTTTCACCGACACCAGCAAAGCAAGGATTGTCCGCTACAGTGTCTTCATAAATCTGGTCAGCAAACCCATACTGTCCACTTCCATAAGCTAGGGTCATGACAGGACGCTTGCATACTTTGCGATTGATACCATGAGCGAGCCACGCTTCCGCCAACTGCTTCGTTCCTGGCCCGAAAGTACCATTTTTACGCTGTTTGCCTTTTAAGGTTCCTTCCATAACATCTTTCTTAACCATTGTCAAGACCTTATCGGAAACTTCTCTATAAATATCTGCTGGTTTGTCATGGTCAATCAAGTTGACAGAAGAGCCGCCAACAGGGTCACGAAGCAGACAACTGTAGTGCTGGAGTCCTGAGCAAGTACCGTCGTAAGCGATTGTACAACGGCAGTCAAAACCTGCTAGGGTTCCATGGCTGTCAAGGTATTCTAAGGCCCGTTTGTACTCCATGGCCCACGCTAAAAACTGCCATGGCTTGTCCTGCTCCTGCCACCATGGGAAGTCCAATGGCTTTTCAGCACTAGACAAAATGTTCTGCTTGTTTTCCTCTACCCATGTCACACGGTCTTCCAGAGGAATCTTGTCATGACCTGCTAGTCCTGCACCATGGATTGACAGCCACTTGAGGGCATCGGGAGCATCTTCAGCAGACACTGGTACAGGTTTAGCATACTGCAAGAGAGCTTTTGTCATGTCGTCACCTTGTGGATTCAGACCCGTAGGAATTGGATAGACACGGCCACGAAAGTCTATGTTCATAGGGAACCATATTTCGTCATACTTTGCAAAGTCCTCAGCTACCTTGAGGATCATTACAGCTCTCAGTGCCTTTCCTTTGCGCTGGTTTTCCTTGTGGATGATTTCTACCATCTTCTTTTTGTGTTCCTTGAACTGCTTGAGTAGCTCTTCGTTTTCCTTGATTTCATCATAAGCATGAGGGAAGCGCGGGAGCTGTTCGAGAGGCTTTGTCTCTGCCAATCCTGCTACGCCACCACCCACATTTAAATAGTGCTTGATGACTTCTAAGATAGGCTTGTTAATTCTATAGGCCGTTGCTTGAATCGCATTGACAGCTGAGTATAAACTAGACAGATCAAGTTCATTGAGTCTACTAGTGTATAATTTGCGTGTCTGTGAAGACCTTGCATATGGGATGTAACGCATTAAGGTTTTATTCTGAGACAAATCCCCATAGTAACCTCCGTCCCACATGCTAGTCCATGGTTTCGGAGGAATAATAGTCGGAACATACGTAATGGCTTGCCCCACACTCTTGTCCTCTGCCTTAGCTATCGCCTGCAAAAAGATGTCCGTAGGAAGAATTTGTAAAGGCTGTGTCTTGCCTTCCTCAGATACTTCTTGAAAGACAAAGAAGTCCGTTGTTTCCACGAGTACCGCAAGTAATTGCATACCTAGTGTGGTTCTTTCTTTTGCGGTGTGTTTGACAAACGTAAAGCCCACGCCCTTATAGACATGCTCCATGAAATTACGACGGTACGAGAAATTGACACGCTCTTTGAGGCTCCTGTCAAAACGCTTGTTTTCTTTGTCTTCGAAAAATGCCACTGCTTCTACTTCTGGCTCTAATTCAAGGCCGATTGCGCCACCTATGTTATTGGCAGTGAGAGAACGCCGCATCATAGCACTAAGAGTAATTTTCAAAGACAACGTAGCACAGAGCCTAGCCAATTTTTTAGTGTCGCCTTGTAATGCCAGCACATAGTCTTTAACGATTTTGGCATAGGCAGGCTGTACCCCACGTTTAGGTTTCATGCAATCTTCTACGAATGCTTGCACATTTGCGGAGTACGTTTCTGCTAGGTGGTTCATAATGCCTTGTCCTACACGAGTACGTTCATAGGCTCCGTCAGCTTTTGCCTTATTCAATACTTGCAAAGCACGGTTTTCTGCTAAACCTTTGTACATCTTTTCAAGTTCTAACTGTTGTTCTAATGTCATCATTTTAATTACCTCCTCTAGCATGTGTGACAATTAACAGAACATCTGTTTGGGATAAAGTAGCAGGCAACACTTTTCCCTATTCAGTTACCTGCTACTACCTTCTACTTGAACAGCAAGGCTTGTTTATATGTATTCTTATGGGTCTTTCCTCCCTTGATGATGACATAGTGCCTGTTGGGGAATGCCTGCTGTACCTTAGCTAGTTCAGCCTTCACTTTTCGGCCACCTTCTGAGCCTGTGAAGCGGCTGAACAAACAATATCCTTGTGTCTGAAGGTTTTCTATTTCCTGCTCCAGCTGGCAGGGCCTTCCTACGTATGCGTAGCGATTCATTACGACACCTCCTAGTCCCTTACAATCAACTTTGCTCTCATGGTTTCCCCTGTTGTGAGCTTGTAGACACGAGAACCACCATGTGCTAACAAGTCCTTGACTACCCATGCCCTCTTTGTCTTATAGCATGTAGTAGCACCATCTTCCCACACGACCTCATACTTGCCCTTAGGCTGATTGGCGATAAAGGTCTTAGCGACACTAGGTGACGCCAGTCGAGACAAAGTAAGGCCGAAGTGTTCACCACACACGACACAAGCCTGTTTGAACTTACTCCCATGATGTTCATACATAGGCAGGCAGGCGTGAATGCATTCGTGTACTAATGTTTCCATAAAAGGCAGACCATTGTCATCTAAGGCGTATTCGCTAATTTCGATGCGGGCCGTCCACGAATCATACAAGTAACACCGCCCCAGGCTTCTCGTCCGCTGATTTAGCTTGAAAATAACTTCCCTGTCTTCAGCGAATGGGGTACGCAAGAACAACACTTCCTGTACTTGTGAATAGACATCGAGACAAAAATCTAATTGCATTTCCGACATTGTTTTTCTCATGGTAATTCCTCCCTTTTACAGTTAAAAGTCACTAGTGGACTTAATCGAATACCCCAGAGAGACCCTAGGGTACTCTGTTAAATCCGCTATTCTTCTTCCTCTTCTTCGACTTCAGCGTTCGGGCATACGTCGAGTGAAAATATGATGTCTAGGGTATCGTCTGTGCATTCAGCGTCTAAGATGTATTCTTGATAGCCCTGAGCATACAGGATATACAATGCCTGTGCAGGTGTACGACCGTCGAGTTCTTCTAGTGTGAAAATCCAGTTACCCGTAGTAGTTTCCGTCGTGCCTACCTCGAACAGATGACCAGCTAATTCTTTATCTGTTAGTACCCATGTAAAGTCATCATCCCATAACTGAGATTCTATATATGCCGTGCTTGTGTACAGCTCGTAGTAGTCAGACACAATGTCAAGGATAAGCTCTTTGACTTCTGCTAACAGCTCCGTGCAAGCTTCTTCAAACTCTCTCCAACTTGAGTCCGCTTGATAGTCACCGAAGTACAGCCATACCCGACCGTTTGGAGACACTTCTAACCTCGCATCGTAGCTAGGAACAAAAACCCCCAAGGCTTCCTCAAAAACTGCTAGGTCTAATTCAGTGTACGTAGTAGACCAGACGAGGTTATGCGGCCATTCTAATTCTTGAACACACATTAATGTGTCAAACGGTTCTGAGAAAAGGCGACCGTATTCCTCGTTTACCTTGTCGTTAATCAAGGGGAACAGGTCTTCTAACCAGTCCATGCACGTAGTGATATAATCGCGCTGGCGTTCTACCAGCATGTCTTGCATTCTCTGTGATAATTCATAAAATTTCATAGTAACCTACCTCCATTTTTAACTAGGCTTGTCTCATAAGTCACTAGTGGACTTAATCGAATACCCTAGAGAGTAACTAGGGTACTCTGTTAAAGCCACTATTCTTCTTCTTCTTCGACTACTTCTTCATAGTCTTCATTGAAGATGGCATCATCTTCGGCGTAGACAAGGTCATCTAAGTCGGGCCATGGCGTGTCACCGCTATAAGAGTTGATGAGGTGGTCGATAATGTCGACTACTAAATCCTCTGCCACATTAACTACATCTCTCCAATCCGCAGATTCTAGGTTGCCATAGGCATTGAACCTGAAGTAGTCGTCGTTAGGATTAAAGTCATCTCCGAAGTAAATCATTTGAGCAATTTCCGTAGGCGTGTGACCGTACATAAACTCATCAAACTCGTCCATGTCGTAATAGACGCAATCCTCAAAGTTTCCGTCGTATGCATTAATGTGCTGGAGCAGGTAAGCGAGGTCATCCCCTATAAGGTTTTCAACATAAGTAGTGATTGCTTCTTCTCTTGTCATAGTAAAACTTCCCTTCTTTAACTAGGTGGCTTGTCTCATCAGTAGGCAGGTAGCCAGCCTTACCTAGACAAAGGGAGCTAGTCCCCTTGTTTCGACACTCAACGCATTTTTACATATTTTGCAATGATTATTTCATGGATGTTACCCCATACTAAACGATATTCATCCTCGTTTTCGTCCTCGTCGATACCTTGCATCCAGAGCAATGTTGTTAATTCATGTTTGCTAAAGAAATATATATCGTTCCATCTGTCGGACAGTTTTTGTTCTCCTCGTTCCACAAAAAACTCGCGTGTTAGAAGAGCATGGGCGCACAAATCAATGGTAGATATTATTTTTTCTTGCAGTTTTTCACCTTTTATTATGTAATTATTTGCCCTTGTTAACATGTTGGTTTCCTCCCTTTCGCTAGATGGCTTGTCTCATCAGTAGGCAGGTAGCCAGCCTTACCTAGACAAAGGGAGCTAGTCCCCTTGTTTCGACACTAGTGGAAGATACGAATGTATCTGTCACCATCCCCACGGATGAGGATATATTCCCCTTTATCCTCGATAACATCACCTTTGTGGAGATAGTAAGTTGATGCTGAATATTCCATCCGTTCTAATGGTTCAAAGTGAATTACCGTAAAGCACATTCGTCCACTCTTGAAAATCCCCACTTCTTTAAACAGTTGAGTTTTAGACATACAGGCAACTCTCTTACCATTTAAAGCCTTATACAGTTCTGTTCTTTTCATGTTGTTTTCCTCCCTTTCGTTGACTACATCTTACCATGTGTTGGTAAGTTTGTCAAGTACCTTTTTGAATTTTCTTTAAGGTACTTCCCTTTCGTTGATTATATGATACCCTATGGCACTCCATTTGTCAATAGGTATTTTCAAACTTTTTTCAAGTGTTCCCCTATAATAGTATATATATATAGTAAACTGTAGTTATGCATTGGAGTAATGAATGGTATTCCCATAGGTTATTATGCATTGGAGTTATGAATGGTATTCCATGGTGTAACATACAGATATATAATTCAGTGCATTATGCACTTTACGAATACTCAATATACCAAAAAGTTACCAATAAGAACACTACGTATACCAAACAGTATCTTATACGAATAAAAAAGCACAGATGTTCTATAAGTAGGGAATACCAATAGTACATCTGAGGAATATTATTGAATACAAACAGTTCGTATTGAAAACAAAGGTAGATCTAATACCGAACGAATGTTCTAAAAAATATATGGAATACAAACAGTTAGGAATACAAACTGTACAAATAAGGTCAACTTTGAAAAAATATAGGTAAGACAAATAGTTCACAGTAGGAATACTTAGGAATACAAACAGTTAGTAGTTAAAGAAGTTAGTAGTAGGAAGCCTTAGCATACCGAACAGTTCGCAGTGGAAATATTGAGTAATGTGAATAATTCGGGATACGAAAGAATACAGGGGTATACGGGGGAACTGCTGTGTGCTGTCCATTAATGTATGTCCTCAGAAATTTTTTAGGGTTTTCCTTTAAGGGTTTCCTTAGGGCTATCCACGAAGAATAACCCTAAGAACCACATGGGAAAAGATAAGTATAAAAGGAGGATGAGACAAAAGTAGAAAAGGAAGTGTTTTTACTTTGTAACACTAAAGGACTCCTAACTGTAATACTGAAGAATTCCTTCAGAACACTAAAGGACTCCTAACTGTAATACTGAAGGATTCCTTACTGTTTTATATAAGGAGTAGTTGTTAGAGTTTTTCCTTAGTTAGTTCCCTTAGGGTTCCAGTTGTGTCCCCTTTGAGTTCCTAAGGTTCGGTGTTCTTTAGGATACTAAAGGACTCCCAACTGTAATACTAAGGAATACTAAGGAATACTAGAGGAACAGAGGAAATACTTAGATATACTTTAGTTTTCCTCTGCCTTCCTTCTGTATGTGTGACAATTAAAGACTTTGTATATATGTGTGACAATTACCATTTCTTCTTCATGATGTTCCTATTACTACTATCTTCTACATCACCATACATCATAGAAAATAGTCCCCGATCATCATCCAGAGCTGTCTCCAGAAACTCTTCTAACTGCTCATCCAGTCCAGTCTGACAATCTCTATCCATAACATCTAACCAGTAAGACACAGCCATAGTCAGGGCATCTAAACGGTCATCGTGTGCCAAGGAACCCCTATCTCTACTCAGACGGGTCATCTGGTAAATCAGCGAATATTTCTGACCTTTCTCCTCATACACGCTGTAGTCATCTCGAATCACTGTCTCAGCCATGATAATCTTGTGTCTCATCATAACAGGTTCTAAGGTGTCTATAATACGGGCTTCCTTCTGCACTGTGTTCTTCACTTCCTGAATAGCACAGGGATAAATACTCGTTAGGATAGGCTTGAACAGCTGGGTGAACATACCGTCCCCAAAGTTTGCTTCTACGACAATCTCATTAACTCCATGGATTTTAGCCTTGTTAGCCAGCTGTGTCAACACGGAATCTGAGTAACCGTCCTGAAAACCACCCACTTCTACTACAAAAAGATACCCATTCAGGTACTTCACTATAGCGTAGGCCGTCTCGTCAGTACCTCTACCAGAAGGGTCAACAGCCATAACACACCCTGTATACTTAGCTGTCTCTTTACTTCTACTATGCTCACGGTAGAAAAAGTCACCCTTAATGGCGACACAGGGAAGGTCGTTCAGGCGATACTCATAACCACTTGACCAAGACCACTTCAAAGACGTTTCATCCATATCCACATTAGACACAATCAAGTCCTGTGTCTTCAGAGGGTATTTTTCGTAGTCAGACAAGTTAGTATTTAGTTTGAACTGTAAGGAAAACCCAGCCTTACCGTAGGACAGCCTACGTTCCTCAATTTCCTCTTCAGGGAATCTTCTAGGGTCTGTAGGTTTACCTGCGTACAGCGTGGGATTTTTGTCATAGGGGTTAGCAATAAAGGGAGCTAATTTGTCTCCGTAATACTCACGTTCTTCAGGTGTCTCAGGGTATACTAATGGAAAAATATAGCAGGAATACCCACGGTTCTGAAGCTCATTATACAGCGACATTTCGTTCTGTGGAGTACCGAGGTATATAACCTTGCTTCTATCCCCTGGTTTGATAATAGCGTCAAATTCCTTTACATCCTCAAACAGCTTGTCTCTTCGTGTCTGTGTACTAGAATTGTTAGGAATCTCGACGTCATCGGCGATCAATATGTCTGCACGGCTCCCTGTTATCTGACCAGTGATACCTACAGACTTTACGGACGGGGAAATATCCGCTACGGCTTCCCCAACATCAAAAAGGTTCTGTGTGTTACGCTGTCCGTCACGAGGTTTTAGGTGAGACAAAAAGTCTAGTAAGTAGATTATCTTTCGGATAAACACGGCGTTTGCATCTGCTCTATCTTTACTTGCAGATATGATTAGACATTTCAGTTGAGGGTCATTCCAAAGTGACCACACAACATAAGCACAAGTGATGAAGGACTTTGCAACACCACGGAACCCTTCAATGATATATCGTTTCTCATGGCATTTCATGAGGAGTGTCGCAATAGCATACTGTATGTCTGTCGGTTCAGGAAGGGCTATCTCATGCCAGAGGATAAATAAGAACTTCCTGAAGTCTTTCTTAGCCGCTTCAATTTGCTCTGGAGTCCACTGAACCTGCACCCTTCACAGCACCTCCTTCATCTTCATCATCATCCAAGAAGTCAGGAAGTTCTTTCGTAACCATGGACACCAAAGGCGTCGTCGTTTCAGGTGTTGTCTTTAACTCATTGTCTTTCAAGAACTGTCTGACTTTTGCCAAGAACTGAGGGCTGTGTCTCAAGTCTTCATCCTGAATACCCTCAATCAAGGCGTTTACCTCTTCTTCTGCCAGAATATCCAGCAGTTTCGGATTGATTTTACTCATACTACCATCATCCTTTCTCGAAGCTAGTTACCTTTATATTTTCATTATTTTTCCCTCTGAATACGATTATAGCACTGGGGAAAGGCGCACTATTCTTACTGTCACCAAACTTTAATCTGCCTTTTACAAAGCGAATCTCAGAGGCTTTCATTGCGTAATCATGCCACCACTTTGTGTCTGTTCTAGCAGGTACGAGACACACTACTGTTGTCTTTGATTCAAAGGCTTTACGCATCCACGCACCAATCTTTCTACCATAGGGAGGATTCATCCAACAGACACCTTCCCACTTCTGCTTCAAGCCATCCTGTTCTGGAGTAAAGAAAGTAATACATTTAGCATTGGAAGGTAAGGCACACACATCTATGTCAAAATTAAACTCAGCATCCAGCTTATCAAACAGATCTTTCGGTGTTTCCCACACTTCACTTTCACTACTATATAAAACACTATTAATAGCCATTATGAGCCTCCTTATGAAAAATAAAAACTCCCCATAGGTAAATACACCTACAGGGAGTTACAAATCAATAAAACGCATCCCAATCGGTCTAGGGAATAATTTTAACGTTATCCTTGTTCCTACTAATGTATGACTTAGGATTGCACCCAAAGCGATAAGGGAACAGAGGGCAATCAACAATAGCACATTTACGCACTTCTGCTTCCTGTTCTCCTGCACAATCCATACACTTCGCGCGAATTGCTTTTGCCATCGAGGGCTTATCAGGATTCTTAATCCGCACCTTCATTATCGTGTACACCCCCAAATCAGCAAGCTACCTGCGACAACCCAAGCTAAATCACGTTGTCTTTCCATTCGCTTCGTCGTCTTATTCAGTGAGTCCGTTTGCTTCTGCAATTCTGTCAAGTTCTGCTTGTAATCTGTCAAGTACACTTGCGCTTTCGTCAGCTCTTTCTGAGATTCTGTTAGCTGTGTCTTGAGCTTCTGTGAGTCCTGTTTCTGCGCTGTTGACTGCGTCTGTAGCTCTGTCACCATCTGTCGTAAGCTGTTGAATTGTTCGATTGACATTTCGACTTTCTGTGCGTGAGCTGTAGAAGTAGACACCGAGGGAAAGACACAAAAGCACACCAATAACGAAAGACACAAGAACCACTTTTGCAGGATATTTTTTGTCTTCATTCATTTACAACTCCTCATACCATTCGTTCATATCCACATTTGTGTCACCGATATACTTACTATCACTCCACTGCCATCCTGCTACACGTTTATC
>Ga0172377_10004613_pt1 | contig 14155 bp, 13 predicted proteins | sample Pumphouse3metaG_FD_119749 | JGI IMG/M metagenome (GOLD analysis project Ga0172377, IMG submission 119749) | Leachate microbial communities from a municipal landfill in Southern Ontario, Canada - Pumphouse #3 metaG | ecosystem: Engineered > Solid waste > Landfill > Unclassified | place: Canada... | reverse complement strand
TTGTCCACGATATATTGCAATGCCTCAGCCCGCTCTATGAAGATGGGCATGGTGTATCCGCAGATTCTGGTGCTGCTGAACTGCCTGGCATTGACAGTCCGTATGCTGTTGGCCACGCGGTTATAAAGTATCTCAAGGATCTTCTTCTGATCCTCCGCCAACGCATGGGTCTTGTTAATCAAGGTGGAAGTCTGTGCAACTATGGTGTTGGCATGGTGTCTGGCATGCTTGACAGTATCGCCTATCTTCTTGCTGATGCGCTTTGAGCATTGACGGCTGATCTCCGCCGCGTTGACGCTCGTCACCTTGGGTATCGACATTTCTAGGGACTTGGCAAGCTGGTCGTTCTGGTTGAAGATAGCCATGGCCGACTCAGTCGCTCCGAAGCGGTTGAAATTCGCTCTGGCCTGTCTAAGAACGGTGATGGCATCCCGGATCTCTATATCCCTTTTAAGACTCTGCTGGAGTCTGCTGCCTGCCACTTTAGCGGTGTAACTGCTGTTTTGAAGGTTACCAAGCGCTGACCAGAAAGCCGACCCGCTAGCGGTTTTCTTAGCCTTGTTACCCATTCCTTGCAAAAGGTTGAATCTCATTTCTTTTACTCCGATTATTTTTGGTTGTCTTTGTTTTGTTGGTTGTTGTTGATTGTTAGACGGCTGGAACATTGTTCAATGCGTTCCAGCAATTCAAGACCTGTGCGGTCAAATTGTCTATCTTCTTCTGGAAGATCACTGAGCAGTTGAATAGGAATCCGGAGACAACTGCTGTGGAGTTCAAGGCCGCTTGAAGCTTAATGGCCGCTTCCGCGTCTCCTATGCTGTTATACCTGTCTATGGTGTACATGGATGACTTGATGTCGTTGTCTATCTTGTCCTTGATATAGTTGAGCTTCTCCGCTTTGGAGAGCTGCACAAGTATCATGTCCGACGCCTTGGTGAGCGTCTGCACATTCCAACCCCATGAGGAGTCGTTTGATAGAAACGGCTTCTGCTGTGGGGGGATCTCTATCGCGTTGTCCGTGTTGACAACCTTGTAGTCATCCACCTGATATCCAAACGCCTTGAGGGCTGTGATATTCAGTGGGATGGATTCTTTCTTGTTGGATTTGTATACTGCATTAGCCTCAGTGTAAAGCATACCTAAGAGCTCAAGCACACTTGTCATGTCACTATAGGATATCAGCGACACAACCGGCGAGGCCTCCTTGTTGATAGTTCCCTGGTTCCTGTTATACCTTGTCATGGCGTTGGAGATCGCCTTCCTGGATTTGGAGTTTCTATCGAACATGTACTTGAAAAATGATATCGTGGCATCCTTGAGCTTCAGGAAGAAGTTTCTCAACATGAGGAACCCGTTCTTGATGATCTCAGCCAGCTTGCCCACCCCGATCTCCTCGACACCCAGGATGGACGCTATCGCCGATGGCTCGGTCCGCTGATGCGGGTACAGCTTGAGGATCATGTCCATCTCATTGAGCAATGTGTATATGTTGAACAGAGACTCCCGGGCTGAGACCACCAGCTCCACTCCATCACCACGAGTCCATACTTTCCCAGTTGCAACAACTGGTTTGTCAATGGGGACATGGCTTAACGCCTCCCCTGGAAGTTTCATTTTGATTTTCATTGGCTATAGTCCTTGATCATTTTATTCATTAAGACATTATGGGCCATTGACAGTCGAAGGAACCTGTAGGAGTCCGACAACAATGAGCACTTGGACTTGTTCGACTTGATGTTGAGGATCATTCCAGGATAAACACACAATGCACTGGCCAAAGACAAATGGCTGTAATTGTATATGGCATCCAGGACCTTGCTGTCCGACATGTTGAGCACTGTGAATATCATCGGGAGATACAGCTCAAGCTGATTGAGGTTGACCCCTCTGTTGAACAACAGAAGATAAAGCAGCGACTTTACATAGTCCAAGGTGTTGTTGACCTTGGTGCGGATGTCCACCACCTTGGCATCCTTTGCGCATATATCCTGCAACACGGTTATCCGCCTGCTGACGATGTCCACAAAGTTGTCAATATCATCCTGGTCAATGTTCATAGTGTCCACGATGGGTGTGGACTGGCTGAATGTCTCCATGAGGGATCTGTTGTTCTCAAACAATATGCTCTTAAGCCTTGTGATGGGATCTATGGCAACTGATGGGCCTTGAGGATTATTGGCCGCCAGAGTATCATCGACTGCTGTCTTGGCGACAGCTGGAATGTTGATGGTCACAATAGCCGGGTTCTTCCCTATGAGCCACTTGATGTTGTCCATCATGGACTGGAGCCTGCCGAACAGGTTGTCGTAGATGTATCTTTCCAGTATCTGTGACTGCTGTGGTGTTATCGGGACGATGTCATCAACCTTGTGCCTCTGCAGAAGATCCTTGTTGAACTCACTGCAATATATCCTGAGGAGGTTGGTGTCCACTATCGGGTTGAGGTTGTTCAACGTCTCCAAAATGCAAATTGACAGTATGAAAAAGTTGTCCACGTTATGCCGCGGAATGATGTCTCTTGTAAATGTTGACTGCATGTGCGGCTCCTTTATGAGTTCTCGTATTTGGCTATCTTCTCATCAAGAGCTGTCAGCATCTTGTTGTACGCGTTGATAACCTTCACGTGGTGTTGATATTCAGGCGAGTCGGGATCCACCCCGTCAAGCTGTAGCCTGAGCACAGCAATATGGCTCTCCAGATACTCCCTCTCCTTGACTGTCCTCTGGTATAGACTGTGCTTGATGAGCACCCAGGTCTCCCCTATGAAAAAGAACGGGTTGAATGTGGCATTCCTAATGAACAAGTTGGACGAGTGCTCATCCGGATCTATCATGCCCACATTAGACTGTCCTGCCTCATTTATGAGTTTGACATTGGAGGCGGATTTGACAACCTTTGAGATGCTTGTCAAATAATTGAGATATCCTGTCTTGAGGCTGATGGCCAGGTTGTACACCATCTTGTTGTGCTTCGCTATGAATACAGGCTTGTATTGCGGTATGTTGTCAAGCTCCTCGCCATCACCACCAGCAAGTACCTCATGCGAGATCATGTCCAACAAATAGGACACAAACTTAGAGAAGATATTAGCCTGGTCTATCATTCCAAATACAGCGTACTGACCCAATGTCACATTGGAAATTCTTATCTCCCTGTTGTCGAATATTTTGTCAAACTCAGCTATTGTTCTCTCTATGATCTTGAGGAAGTTCTTGGAACAAACCATGAATGTGTCAAAATAAACTCTCAGGTCATTGCCCTTGACAGCCCTGGTCATGGTCACATACTCCTTGCATCCGACGTTGAGCTTGCTTGAGGACATGTCGAATATCTTGTCAGCCATGCGCTTCCTGTATGACATCGGCATGCTGTCTATGCACTCTATGAAGATCTTGAACTTCTTCTCTATGACCTCCAAGTTCTCACGCAGATGCTGCCTGTTTATTTGCATGGTCTTGGATTTGGGCTTGAGCTTGAACAAGTCCATGAGTGATGTTTTTATCTTTTCTAAATATCCTAGCATAGTTGTAAGCTCCTTTTAAAACTTGGGGGTCATGCCCTGATTGAAGGCCTGCATGATTTGCTTGAGGTCAAAGCTGTCACGGCCCTTCGTGCCGACCTTGTTCACCATGTCAAATGTGTATTTCCCGACAGTGTTCAATCCATGGATGTATAGCTCAACAGTTCCATACATGTTGTCAACGACAACAACAAGAAGTGTGAATGTCTTGGAGAAAAACCTGGCTCTATCTGAGGCTGACGAGAACTTGACATTGGAGGCTGCGCAGGCCGCGTCAAACGACTGCTTGGATATCACATACATGGAAGATGCCGCATTATGGTTCTCAGGAGATATGCCTATGAGCTGTGACACCCATTTGAAAAGGGAACTGCGCTGACGCATCATCATCGACACCAAGGTGCCGGACTTATCCTGTTTGATTGAGGACTTTTGTTTCTCAACAAGATCCTTGGCGAATATGAAGTCACGGAAGAACTTGATCTCCCCAGCCCTAAGCTGTCTCCAACGTCTTAGGAACCCGGGAACGAAGTTGAACTCAAAAAACTTAGTGGCTGTCGCGGTATCCAAAAGATAAGGAATAAGTTGAACATAAAGGTAAGCCTTGAATGCCTGAAGGCCACCAGTTTCTTTTTTAGTGCGCTCCCATGATTTTGATGTAGAAGTTCCAGACTTATTACCAGTAGTTTTTGAAGTTTCATTAAGAATATCATTTTTATCATATTTGGAAGTTTCGCTATCATCTTTTGATTTTGCAGTATCTTCTCTACCACCTTCCTTAATATCCGTGGTCTCAACGGTATATGCACCCATCATGTCCAACTCTATGAGACGTCCGCATACAAGCCTCTGGGATTCGTCCTCTATCCTTGCCAGCTGGTTCTCAAACGACGCTAGTGGCTTATCCAGATTCTCCTTGCCAAATGCCGACTCTATGAGGTTGGCCACTTGGGGATATCCCTCAGATGCCACCACCCCTATGGATTCACGGACAGTCTTTCCGCTGGATATCATCCTGTCAAGATTCAAAGCTGTCAATATGTAGCTTACGTATAGTTGATTCAAGACACCCATGAGCGGGACAGCTATCTCATCCCTGGCCACCTTCTCCTCCATGTATACCCGCCCGATGATGTTGGCATCCTTCGTATATTGGCTTAGAGACTTGGCCGCTTGTCTCTGAATGCCTTTAACCATCTTGACAAGCTCTGTCAATGATGAAACTGCTGTTGTAACTACGGACATAATTATTAACTCCTTATATGCTGAGTTCATTTCTAACTAAAAATCACTATAGTATGATTTACTAGGCACAATACATTATATTAAACAAGGACAACCAATATGGCTGAACCAATCACACAAGACCTGGCCAAGCAATACAATCAAGATGAGTATAACCTTATAAAGGACTATCTTCCTCCTGAATATATCAACATACCACTAGATGACATTCCCAATAACGTACGTACCACTGCGTGGATCAAATATATGGATGTCATGGACGAGAGTGGTTACAGCATGACTGCCAGAAAGCAATTAAGCGAAATCATAAACTTCCGACACAATAGAAGTGGATTTGATATCAACTCCCCTATGGCCAGATCTATGATAGATCTTGCCTATAGAACTTCTGGTAGTGGCGGATACTACAACTGGCTTCAGACATTCCTATACAGCCTTGACAAATACGGCAGCATAAGGCTGCCTCCAAACGTTGTGTTCAACGGGCCCATGTTCATAACAAGGCCTCGTCTATGTCTTCAAACCTCCAACCTAAGAAACCATCGGGTCATGGCGGCCTTGGACACCATGGAACCCAACTCCATGGCTTTCATGATACGGGCACTTCTTGACACCAATCTTGATAAAGCCAATCCCGTATATAAGGAGGCATATCAAAACTCCAGTGTGTTTGACTATCAAAACCCGTTCCTAACTCCATTATGCAACGCAGTGACCTCTGTGTCGGGATTACCAGATCTTCTTCTTGAGACAGCCACCACCCAGGGGGGATTCATGGCAGAGGCCCAGCAGTTTGTGACAGGAGGTGACAACCTTCACAGGGCTTCATATCAGCTTCACCTGACATTCAGGGACACACAGCACGGGCCAATAGCCGCAATATTGTATTACTGGATAGAGTATATCCGGTGTGTTGTCAGGGGCTACATGATGGCATATGCCGACGACATAGACCAGCAGCGCCTCAACTACACAGTGTCCTTGTATTTATTTAACTTAGACCCAAGCAGGAAATACATAACGCACTGGTGCAAGTGCACTGGATGCTTTCCAACCGCATTCCCCATGGGCGCCATCATGAGCCGTGAATCCAACGGGGCGTTTGTGAAAGCGGCTTCTGAACTCAGCATACCGTTTGTCTGCAATGTGGTTGAATACATGGACCCGAACATCTTGATGGACTTCAATAAACTGGTGACCAGGTATTGCAAGGATATCAATACCAACCATTACAACCAGCCCATGGAGCCTGATGTACATGGTCGGGTGATTGGAGTGCACAAGCATCCACCACTGCCGGACATACCGGCGTTGAACTTCACAGGACTTCCCTATGTCACATCCGATCCATACGGGATGCGTCTTGAGTGGCGCCTCATGGAAAGGCATGCCACTGCAACTGACTTGAATATCGGGCTTCTTGAGATGCTCATGGAGAACAAGGTATTCAGTGTCAACGGGGACTCATTCTTAAAACCTGTCAATGAGTATTATTATCCTGGATTCTCAGGAACCAGTGACAAGTTTAAAACAGACCAATTCATCAAACATCTTGACGATGTGATCGCTCAACATCAACCATAAGGATACTTCAATGGCTATAACAGACGAGAATATAAATGCGGCATTGCAGGCGTATGCCAACCCACTGAGCATACAGGTCAACGCCCTGACTAAGTTACAGGACAGTGTTCTTGAAGGCAAGGAGGTGTCTGACGGCAACAACGTGTTCACATTTCTGCTTGAGTTCATGGCCACCATGACAGCGGGGGCTGCTGGTGAGGCTGTTAATGCGTTTAGTGGGCTATACCCATCCAAGGCCATGACTTCAGCCGACCTCTATAAGCACATGTCGGACTTTGACTATGTGAACTTGTACTCAACTCCTGCCAGCACCAAGATAACACTGATGTTTGACAGGAACTTTCTGATCAACAACGCGGTGCAGGACCCCAACAACAAGATGTACCACAAGATAGTGGTCCCGAGCCAGAGCACATTCACCATTGGAAGCATTGTGTTTGGCATACATTATCCGATAGAGATAATAGTCAAGAAGAACATCATGCCCAATGGCAAGGTTGACTATGACTCGACAACATTCACCGTACTCTGGGATACATCCAGACACAACCCCCTATACACTCTGAGAACCAACATCCTCGAACACAGATTCTACAAGTCGAGAGGAGTCTCACTGCTCTGTATTGAAGTTCCGATACATCAGTTTACAACCAAAGTGTATAATGAGACAGTATCATCAGCTGCGGGGTTCATAAAACGATATCCGTACACAGACAAGTTCTACGCCATACGAGTGTTCCACAACCAGGGAGGGGATTGGAGTGAGCTCCATCAAACCTTGTCGGACACCATCTACGACACCACCAGGCCCACTGTCAAGGTCAAGGTGCTCACAGACACCAACATCGTTGAGATAGCGATACCCCAAGTGTATATAAGCACCGGCATGATAGGCAGCAAGGTTATGGCCAGGCTGTACACTTGCAGGGGTGTGATGAACATGGACATCAGCAACTACAGCATGGACCAGTTCTCCGCCTCATTCCTTGTCAACGATGAGACCGTGGACACCGGGTTCAGCGACATGCTGAAATACATCAGGACTCTGCAGATAGCCCCGACTGTGTCCACCATATCAGGAGGAAGGGACGGGTTGTCATTCAGTGAGCTTAGAAACCGGGTCATCAATGACTCCACTTATGACGTTCTGATAACTCCAAGGGATTTGGTGGCGTATTTTGAGGATCATGGCTACTCCATATCGAGATATCTTGACAACATCACTGACAGGATATACCTGGCCCACAAGGTCATGACTGACGCCAAAAGCAACATGATAGGTGCCGGGGACTACAACACTATCTTCACGGATGACATATTGACACCTGTTATAGATATGGATACCTCGGAGAAGTACATAGACAAATACAGTGGGATAAAATATATCACAGACAACTCTGTCATGATCCTGCCCACCAACATCTACAAGTATGATGAGAGCAAAAACTCAATGATGGTCCTAGATGATGAGGATGTGGCGGAACTGAACAAGCTCAATAAAACTGATAGGGTCAAGAATTTCAACAGTGAGCTATACAGCTTTTCTCCATTCCACACCAAACTAACCACATCCCCGACACCCAACTGTGTGAACTATGACCTTTTAAACCCCTCCATGAGCAACATGGTGTTTGAGAGTGAGAACCCCAACCTGCCAACACAGGTGTCGGTATACTCCTACGGCATAACCCATCTCAAGGATGGCAGCGGCGGATATGACATCCTCATCAACCTCTACATGACTGATGACATAAGCGGTGTGCCACTGACGGAGTATCTCGACAACACCATAGTCGATAACTTCCTCATGGTCCTGACCTCCAATGACAGCGATGGCATGCCATGCCACGTCATAGGAGAATATATAGGGACCAGCGATGACTCTGGGCTACCCATATACAAGTTCAAACTATCCACAGATTACAAGATGTCAGACAGTGACAACCTGCATATCACTAACATGCGGGCAGGAGACAAGGTAATAAGCACCTATCTGGGGCTGACAAGCCAGTTCAAGATCATGTCGTTCATACGGTCAACGCTTTTAAATGACCCTGTGGGGAGCATGAAAGGAGTCAACAACTCCAAGTTTCCAAATGAGACCAAAGGCTACACGTGGCTGGCAACCCAAGTCATAGATGTGACACTTGGAAGCAAGATAGACATGCTTCACAGCAACATAAGTTTGACTTTAGGGAACATCAAGACTCAGTTACATCCAACCACGGAGTTCGCTACATACTCCCGCCCTGTGTATGCCAGATACACCAAAGAAGAGGTGGGATCTGAGGTGGACAAAATAGGGTTGCTGAAATATCCACTGGAGGAAGTGCATAGTCCCGGGGAACTCATACTCTCTGCCATCAATGGAGAATTCAATCCGCCTGCATGCAAACTGCACAAGGTCCAACCACCTGATGTCATCGAGTTGTCCAAGGCAGAGTACTATAGCGAGATCAACGGCTTGTATTATCTGGAGGACAACTCCTCAACGGGAATATACCGCAAATGGAAGAAGATGTTAAATGCCTCCCGGGGCATATACATCATGATAGAGAACCACATGGGTGACGAAATGGAGGATACAAGGTCCGACCAGTGGAAGATCAACAAATACAACCCATTGACAGGCATCACAACCCTGTACCACACCAACCTGACAACGGCGCTGGCTACCCCACCGCTCAAAAGCTGGATATTGACAAGCTCCTCCTCCAAGGCTATAGTCGAGACCCATCTTGTGTCAGACCCAGTTGTAAAGGAATACAATATGGCCCTGTCCCTGCCACATACCGCGACCTCATGGAGCGGCAACATATGGACAAGGGACTCCGGGGACATGTATCTGTATGGATGTGGGGACATCCGTGTCAACGGAAGATACAACCTTATAAACTCCGAGGATCCCGCTGACAGAGTGTGGGAAAAAGTTGTGGAGATAGAAGGCGATGAGATGATCCACAGGATCCATTACTCGGCTGATGACCATAAATGGCACATATCTGATTTCACAGACACGCTGGAGCCGGAATCGCTGTTCTCGTGCATTGACACCGACCCGAGCACCGAGCCTTGGTTTGACAATTGGACTGATGCCAGCGGCATGGGCTGGTCACCCCCCATGTTCTATGAACTCAACCATGATGATGTGGAGCATAAAGTTGTCGTGGAGGACATACTGAAGTTTGTCCATGCCACACTTCTTGATGAGTCCCTGCAAGTGGGGAGCCTGGAGGACACCTACAAGACCATATCCCATGACACCTATGAGATACTCGACCCCATCAAAGGAATTGTGTTGTTTGTGTCTGGGGACATGCCTGGTGTGTATATAAGGGACCAGGAGCTATCGGATTTTGATCCCACCAACTACTTGTCCTCTGTGCAGTTGTTTGACTTCTTCAGGAGATATGACAGTCCGGAATATGTCAACCTTAACGAGGAGGAGTTGGCCAATAGATATGACATACCCAGACATATAGTCAAAAAAATCATAGCCTGGAGATCCCCGTGGAGGCTTCTCATCCCCATGGATGATATGGACCAGCTTGAGGCGTATTTAAATGAGGCCAACATCAACGGCCACTCCTTGGAGAGAATAATTGAAATTCAGAACAAGACGCAATACCCCGTAAAAACCTTCAAGAACTCAGGGGACTTTGCGTCCTACACGGGCACTTTAACACATGACCAGATGGTATACCTTGATGACATATCGGGAGTGTTCACACCCTCTGATATCCCCATGCTTGGGGATAGTTATCTAGGTGGGCCGGCAGGCGGACTGTGTGTTGTCAGCGATGTGAATACCAAAAAGCTCACACTGGTGTGCAATGAAAGATCCTTTGAGCTTGCCAAGAGCAAAGTCAACAGCTATGGGACCCGCCATGGCCTCATGTACTGCATATATGAGCGCTTGAACTCCGAGCATTTCACACTCAGATACATAAGCCCCCTCACCTACAACGAGCAGGGCATAGACGTGTCCCTGGCAAGCAGCGCATGGCATCTGTCTGACAAATGGCCCTGGGATGTCACCAACTGGGTAGACGCCACCACAGGAGCATCCAACAAGGACATTAAGTTTGTGCTCGATGATATCACTACAAGCGCGCTTATACGCAACAGGAGCGGGGAAGTCATGGTGAATGATGACGGAAGTGTGAATGAGGACCCATCATCCCGGTCCGTCACATACAACACATCCATGCTGCATGTGGACTACAAGCCGATACTGTCGTCCGAGTTGCAGCACAAGGACTACAGGAACAAGATACTGGACAACATCAGGCAGCACTTCATAGTGCTCAGCAACGCCAGGTCCAGTCTATTGGAGCAGACAAGCTTGTATTTTAAACCCATACGGACCATAGGTGTGGGCAAGTTTAAATACACCACGGATGAATATGTGAGCATGAGGCTTGACATGACCATGGACATAAGACTCCATGTGGAGCAGAGAGTCATAGTGAGCGCTCATTTAAGGGAGATGATAGAGAGGAACATATACTCCATCATAGCCAGGCATTTGACACTTGGTCCTATATCCCAGACCAACATCACAAGGGATATACTGGATGAGCTGGGAGATTCCATAATCTATGTTGATGTGTTGGGCATAAACGACATGACCGACATGCAAACGTTGATACCTGAGAATAAAAGCTTTTCCCCATATGTTAAACAAAACCTGTATGTCAAGGATGATGGGTCCATAGGAACCAAGTCCGGACTGAACATCAGGTGGGTGGTTGTGGAATAATATAAAAAAATAAAGTGATAGATGAGGTGGTCTTCGAGGTGATAAACCTCGAAGACCACCTATCGTCCTCAGGAAAACAAGTCTACGAATAGACCTGTTCCTGGGACTAATCTATGTATCTGTATCACGACACTTTCCATTTCAAAAGTGTCGTGATTATGACGCAAGGCATACCTGCCTTTGTCTACAAGACGAAGGAGGTCGAGTTTGATATACCAGTGTTGGTCCGATATGCGGACCACGTTACACAAGAATCTACGATATTTAATTTTATTGAGTTTCATAACCTTCTCCTTATTCAAAAACTGATGATATAAGCATGCCCTAAGCAGAGTATCATAACCCTATCATCACTTAAGTTATATCTATGTGAATTATTATAAACTACAAAAAAGATATAGATGGGGTGGGACATATGTCCGCACCCCGATCTTCTAAAGATAATCTTCCAGTGTCTCTTTTGGAAGACTATCTTTAAGTTTCTGAGCTGCCTCCTCAGCAGCCCATTCACCGTCCACTTCTGGGTTACGGTCGTAAGCCCAGAAGTTGTCAATGGCTCTTTCGATCTTGGCTTGAGCCAGAGCTAAGATTTCTGAACACCCTCTTCCGATGGAGAGGAGTTCTTTAGCTTGCTCCAGACAGTGGGCAGACACGGTATTGCCTACCCTTGCCTGGAGATCTTTCACGCCTTTACAAAAGGCGTGGAGCGTACTCCACTTGCTGAACTTGTATCTAAGCTCAGCAACATCCTTGCGGATGTGGGGAGAGACAGTGTAGACTTTTTCTTCTAAAGTCACACTGTCTCCTGGCTGCCAAGCCAGAACTTGGGACCAGTCCATCGGGACAACATCCCCGTTGGCGGAGACGAGAACGACAAAGTCGTTCTCTGCCCAAGTACCATCCAGCACTTGGGTAGGGCAGATCAAGTCTGCCCTACCAATAAAACTAAAATCCGCTATTCTGATGATCATAACTGTTTTCCTATTAGGATGTAGTGACAACATAGGCACATCTAAGCAGATGCTCTTAACCTTGTCGTCACTTAAGTTATATATAGGCGATAGTTCACGAACTACAAAAAAAGATAAGACTTCAGGTGGACTGATATAGACAAATAAACTATAAGGTACTGAGATGATGGTGGGACATCCCACCATCATCTCAGTGTGACACATGTTTCATTTACATTCATCCTGGACTGGTTGCTTGCACAGATACTCCACCTGCTCAGGGTTAATCTTGGATAGCGCCTTGTCAACAGCCCTGGCTATGTTGTTGCCCAGGGTTATGCAGGCGACTGTCTTCCCCTTGGAGGGAAGGTATGATGACTTCTTGTCCTCCTCTATGAGGTTCTTAGTTTTCAAATATCCCGCTATGTCATTGTCGGTTATGGTGACAGGCTCATTGTTGCCTAGCTTATTGAGTATGGATAAAAGAGCTCCTGATGAGCAGCTGAACTCTCCGTCAACCCACAGGAACTCCTTCACCACAAACTCCTTCTCCTCCAAATATCCCGTATCCTGCTGCTTGCTCATAATATTTGTAATCCTTCTATTTGAAGATTGGGTACCAGATAAAATTGTAATGTGGCTATTATGTCGCCAGCCACCGCGTTGAACATCTTGCCTCCGAAGTTGAGGAGCATGAGCTTAAGCTCATATTCATCAGCCTTGGATGAGCCATAGGCCAATATCCCCTTTTCCATAAGAAGGTCCAGACAAGGCTCCACTTTCCACTCTATATGATAGGGGGAATACACCACAACGGACTTGTCCTCCCTGTCCTTGGGATATGGAGTGGATACAGTGATCCCGCTCTTTATAAACAATGTCTTGCCTGTCTGAAGGGACAGTGGCTTCGTTAAGATCACATTGAACGCATTGTCATACTGGTAGTTTGATGATGACTCTATCCTGACTATCTGGGCCGCCCCTGTGGCCCCTACACGTAGGGGTACGACCTTTATGTTGATTTTCTTATTTGGTTCTTTATCCATGGTGGTATCTCATATCCGTTATTGGCTAATCCCTGACTTGCTCATATAGTGTGTGAACCCTATAAAAAAATAATAACCACGCAAATACTATAGTCGCCATGAGGCATGTTTGTTCACTTTAGAAAGGAGAAATTATCATGTTCGCTATTATGTGTGTTGTTCTTGTGATACTGTCGGTGTACTTCCTGCTGGCTTGCAGCAGCACCCATGAAATTAAAGAGGTGTCCAAAAAGATAGATGATGTCGGGACTAAATTAGCCATGTATCAAAATGGCATTTTGGAGTATCCCAAAGAGAAAAAGAGTGAGGATGCTGTGAGTGTGACAGATACAGGAATCACCACCGCGTTGGACGGGACAATGACCCTCGATGCCACAGGCTATCCAGGACCCGAGCCAGAGCCAGAGAAAGAGAAGCCCAAGCGCAAGCCTAGAAAGAAAACAAGAACTTGTGAGAACTGCGCCAACTTCGTGCCTATAAAGGAACCCAAGAAAAGATCCACCAAAAAGAAGGAGGATAAGGATGATGGAAATAACACAGCAGAAAAACTATGAGCTAGAAGCCAAACGACGAATTTTAAGTGATAAGTTGGATATGTTGAGGATGCAGGATCCCGAGCATGCCATACTGTTGAAACATTTGTTTGACATAAAGGAAGAGCTTAGAGGCATGTCAATAGATATAGATTATATTAGACGCAAATAGCTATTATGTTCACATGCACTCAACTAAAAAGGAAATACCAAATGAATAAAAGACAAAGAAAGAAACAAATCAAGAAAATGGGCTATGATAAATATGTTGATGCTGAATATGCAAAGATACTCACAGAATTTCTTATAAAGTTAAAAGAAAAACAAACACAGCTACCCCCGGGCGCTTTTGATAATGTTAATAAAAGACCATGGGACTTTGTATAAAAAAGAAAGAACACTAGAGGAGGGATTGTTGATCCCTCCTCTAGTTAGTTCATTTTGTATTCCACAATGCGATCTCAAGGTTTCTGCGGTTAACCAATCCGTTGGAGACTTCCTTCTCCTTGGTTTTG
>Ga0172377_10004612_pt1 | contig 14156 bp, 10 predicted proteins | sample Pumphouse3metaG_FD_119749 | JGI IMG/M metagenome (GOLD analysis project Ga0172377, IMG submission 119749) | Leachate microbial communities from a municipal landfill in Southern Ontario, Canada - Pumphouse #3 metaG | ecosystem: Engineered > Solid waste > Landfill > Unclassified | place: Canada... | reverse complement strand
TTCCGTAAAGCCCGGCGATGAGATTCTCAAGGTGGAAGGGCGTCCGGCCAGCATCCTGCAAGGCGAGCGCACAGCTTTGAACTTCTTGCAGCGCATGTCCGGCGTGGCCAGCATCACCAGACGTATGGTGGATAAGATCTCTGGCACCAAAGCCCGCCTTTTGGATACCCGCAAAACCACTCCTCTGCTGAGAGACTTGGAGAAATATGCAGTTCGTGTGGGCGGTGGCTATAACCACCGGCAGGGACTCTTTGATATGATCATGCTGAAGGAAAATCATCTGCGCGCCGCAGGTGGCATCACCTCCGCCGTGAATAAGATCAACCGCCAAAATGCCACTTACAGGATCGAGGTGGAAGTTACGAATCAGGAAGAGCTCGCCGAAGCCGTGGCCGCCAGGGTGGATCGCGTGATGCTGGATAACATGGGCTTGAAAGAGATCAGAGCCTGTGTAAAAGCTTTTAAAAACAAGATAGAGCTCGAAGTTTCCGGGGGAATCACCGAGGAAAACATCCTGTCTTATGCCAAAACGGGAGTGCAATTCATTTCCAGTGGAGCACTTACCCATTCATACAAATCACTGGATATCAGTTTGCTATTTAAGGAGTAATATATGGAAGAACAACTTAAAGTCTTGGCAGCAATGCAGAAACTGGATGATAAGATAGGACAGTACCGCGTCTTGCAAGAGGTATTGCCAAAGCAGCTAAACGAGATCATCGAAAAGGTGGAACAGGCTACCATCGACTTACTGGCCGGCGAAAGCGAAAAAGCAGAGATCAATAAGACGCAGCGCTCCCTGGAAGGCGAGATCAAAACCCATCAGGAGCAGATTAAGAAATATGGCGCTCAGCTTTCTGCGATCAAAACTAATAAGGAATACAAAGCGTTAAACAGCGAAATTGCTTATCTCAAGGATAAGATTTCGGAGATTGAATCCCAGCTTTTGGCCCTTATGGATAACGAAACCGAAATCAAAAGCCGCATTGTAGAATGTAAAAAGGCACTTGTGGAAGCTGAAGCAAATAAAAGAGCCAAAGAAGGCGATCTCAAAGCCCAGATTGCTACCCTGGAAGAGAAGATCGAAAGCACCCGGGCCGAGCGCAATAAACTGGCCGTTACCCTACCAGTGGCTTTGATCAAACGCTATGGCAATATGATCAAAAACAAAGAGAATCAGGCTGTGGCCTACAGTCGCGATGGCTCTTGCGGCGGCTGTGGCTTCGTATTCCGTCAGCAAATGCGGATCGAGCTCCAACTGCGCAAGAAGATCGTTTACTGCGAAAATTGCGGCCGGATCTTGCTCAATCCTATCCAGGAAGATACTCCAAAACAGGATTAAACTAAAATAAGCCTATCCAATCCCTGCTGTCTGAACTAATTCAGACAGCATGAGGGCTATATATTTTACTATTTTATCGTAACGCTGGATTCATCCGGCCGTTCCGCTGGCTTTAGCCGGTGCGTGTAGTAAACAAAATAATAGTCACACGGATTGTGCGGATCAAACGGATTTACACGGATAAAGAGCATATTGGCTAATGAGCTCGATTTGGTCGTTGCTGGACTGGTGAATTGCAACCGTCCCGTTTGCAGAATAGCTGGATTGGATGCGTCTCGCGTCCAGTTGTTGGATTCGTCTCCTGTAGTCACAATCTCTCCCTTCTGCCTTGAAAGAATCCAGGCAGGGCTTTCAAGCCCTGCACCACAAGTTGCCGTCCAAGCCAAGACTCCTTCCAGGCCTTTCAAGGCCAGGCACCCGCAGCTATATGAACAAATATACCCTGCACCTGTTTTGACTTTCATTTTTGATCTGGCCGATAGGCTTTAGATGGTCATGCATCTTTCTTGATTCCAGCAAACTACAGATTATTCCCAAAGCAAAAATGAGAGTTTAAACAGGAACTATATGATGGCTTCTTTGTTGAAGGATCAGGTGTCGTCCTGCGCTACGCTCCGGACCCGGAGATCCATCTACCAGCCACCCCAGCAGTCACCTGCTGGGCTATTGGCATTCGCCTTTCGTCCTAACGGACTGGTGCTGTCGCACTGCCATGCCTACGGCATTTTACAGGGTATTTTGTTGTTGGATTCTACCTGAAATACCGTGCCCACAGGCTATCTAAAATGCCGTGCCTACAGCACTCTTTAGGGTATGTGTTTGCCGGGGATTCTATCTGAACTGCCATGCCTATGGCATTCATTGGGGTATTGTGTTGTTGGATTCTATCTGAAATAACCTGCCTCCAGCACGCTGTTGGATGCCATCAGTCATCCGGATTACAAATCATATCTATATGGACTCAAAACATGAAGTACTTGAGTTAGGAATGAGAGCTAATTTCACATAAATCAGGCTATTACGATAATGTTGGCTTGCCTGATTTACACCAAGCTTTGAGACCTTACTGATCTATATTCAAAGCTGCCAGAGCAGAGGAGCATAGGAACACAAATATTAAGAACCGTTTCATAGTATCTCCTTTCTTTTGTCTTCAGGCAAGAAATATCAGGGAAAGTCTGACGTCAAGAAAAATATCAGACTTTCCCCAAGAAGCTATTCAAGCCATAGCTGGCAAGGCTCTCACGCGCTGATGGTTACGGAACCATTGTCGAACGTGATTGCCCTAAAACAAAGCAGCACAGCATCAAGAGCCGAAGATTCCCAGCATTACACCTGCTGCCACGGCTGAACCTACCACTCCGGCCACATTGGGCCCCATGGCGTGCATCAAGAGATAGTTTGACTTATCATATTGCTGTCCTACCACTTGCACCACACGTGCGGCTGCCGGCACTGCAGATACACCTGCTGCACCGATCAAGGGATTGATCTTGTTTTTACTGAAGAGATTCATCATCTTGGCAAAGAGCACTCCGGTGGCGGTGGCCACACAGAACGAGGCTGCTCCCAGGATGAAGATCTTGATCGTGGAGGGAGTAAGGAAGACATCCGCTGTGGTTTTGGCGCCCACGGTGAGCCCGATCAACACTGTAACGATATCGATCAGAGCGGTTCTGGCGGTGCCAGCCAGGCGTTCTGTAACCCCGCTTTCTTTGAGCAGATTGCCCAGGAAGAGCATGGCCAGGAGTACTGCCGAGCCTGGTGCGATAAAGGAAGTAACGATAAAGGCGACGATGGGGAAGACGATCTTTTCTTTTTGGGAGACCACGCGCAGGGGTTTCATCTTGATCACGCGTTCTTTCTTGGTGGTGAGCAGCCGCATGATGGGGGGTTGAATCACTGGCACCAGCGCCATGTATGAGTAGGCTGCCAGGGCTATGGAGCCCAAGAGGTGGGGAGCCAGTTTGGAGGCCAGAAAGATCGAAGTAGGGCCATCTGCACCACCGATGATACCGATGGAGGCAGCTTCCAGGATGTTGAATCCCAAAAGGATAGAGCCCATGAAAGTGGCGAAAATGCCGAATTGTGCGGCTGCTCCCAAAAGGATCAGACGCGGATTGGCAATCAAGGTGGAAAAGTCCGTCATAGCTCCCACGCCCAGGAAGATCAGCGAGGGGTAAATGCCCTTGCTCACTCCAAAATACAGGTAGGAGAGCACAGAGCCTTCTGTGCTCACTCCCAGTCCTTGTGCTGCTACGCCGGGGATGTTTCCCACGATCATGCCAAAGCCGATGGGAACCAGGAGCAGGGGTTCAAAGCCTTTGCTGATGCCCAGATAGACGAAGAAGGCACCCGCCAGCATCATTGCCAGATTGCCCCAGGCTACATTCAGGAAACCGGTAGTTTGGATGAATTGCATGAGTTCTTGCATGCTTTAGTCCTCCAACTCGATCAAAGGATCACCTTCCTGAACGATATCTCCTCTGCTTACATGGATCTTCTTGATTTTCCCTTTGGCTTCAAAATGGATATCGCTCTCCATCTTCATGGCTTCCAGGATGAGTGCAACATCGCCTTCATGAACGGCTTGGCCGACATTTACAGAGACATCTATGATGGTGCCCGGCAGCGGTGCCCGGAGGATCTTGTCACTGCTAAGCGTGGCTGGAGCAGCAGCTTGAGCGGTCTGGATGCTGGGCTGTTTTGGAGCTTTGCGGGGCTGTTTCTGAGGCTCTTTTTGTTCAAGCGCTTCCAGAATCAGCAGCACATCGCCTTCTTGCACCAAAGAGCGTTCTTTGACCAGGATTTTGGCAATTTTGGCTTCTTCCGGAGCGGCGATTTCGGATTCCATTTTCATGGCTTCGATGATGAGTATCGCCTGTCCTTTTTTCACCAGATCGCCTTCTTTGACGGGGATGGAGATGATCACGCCTGGCAGCGGAGCCTTTACTTCTCCAGTACCCAGATCTATCTTACTGGAAAAAGAGGGAGCCATGGGCACGTCCTGCTCCTGTCTCTGGAGCTTGGGCACGCCACTGGCAGCATCTTGCTCAATCTGGATGATATAATCGTGTCCATTAATGTTGATTTTGGCATGGGAGCTGCTGTATTCCAGGATGCTGGCTTCATAACGCTCCCCATTGATGAGCAATTTATAGGTCTTCATTATTTACTCCTTAAGGGCTTCATTTCACTATTTGGCATGGAAAGGATGGCACTGGCCCGCCATTGGTTGATGGGGGTTCTGCGGAAAGTAAGCACCATTTTGCGGCGTCTTTCCACTTCGTTTTCATGCAGATGCAGCGCTGTGATGGCTGCCACTATCACATCTCGGCTCAGATCTTTGGGAGTGCTTTTCACTTGTCCATTGCTGGAGAGGCTGATGATCTTTGCCTGTTTCTTTTCACGGTTCAGATGCACCAATTGGCTGATGATCAGGCTGGTCAAGACCAGTGCGGAGAAGACCACCAGCATGCCCACCAGGGTCACCGATGAACCATAGAGCATGAGGTGTTTCGAGAACTCTGCGTTGGTGTCCTTCATGGTCTCAAGGTCTATGCCCAGAGCCTGAATCGACATGTTATCCCAGGATTTGTCCAGGGGATCGGTATTGCCCAGCATGGCCTTGAGCTTTTTGATGGGGATACTCAAGGTGGTGCCGATTTCAGACACTGTGCTGAGCTCATTGAAGCCATATTGAAGCATTTGCTGAGCCAATAGGGCACGGTAGGGAGTGATCTCCAGCCTCCTGAGCGTCATTGTGTCCAGGACCTTATTGGCGGGTTCCAGGCCCAAAGCACCTTTCCAGCGCAAAAGATCCTCAATACCCAGCTTCTCGGCCACATATAGCAGGGTATTGGTATCCGTAAAACCGTAATCAGAGATGATTTCCAGTTCACGCACCAAAGTCAGTGAATCCAGAACCGCCTGAGCCCTGAGAACTCCATTTTCCGCAGCTATGCTCGCTACAGGTTCCTGGGCCAGAAGCAAAAGCGGGATGATTAGCAGGGCAAGACAAAGTATCTTTCGCATTATCTTGCCTTTACAAAGGAATGTTGCCATGTTTGCGGGGCGGAATGCTGTCTTTTTTGTTGGCCAGCATTTCCAGAGCCCGCACCAGGCGGAAACGGGTTAAAGCGGGTTCGATAATATCATCCACAAAGCCACGTTCTGCAGCGCGGTAGGGATTGGCAAATTCTTCGCGGTATTCGGCCTCGCGGTCTTTGAGCACTTGTTTGGGATTCTCGCTGGCTTTGGCTTCTTTGCGGAAGATCACTTCCACTGCGCCAGGGGCTCCCATCACCGCGATCTCAGCAGTGGGCCAGGCATAGACGAGGTCTGCTCTCATGTGACGGCTGTTCATCACACAATAGGCACCGCCATAGGCTTTGCGCAGGATCACAGTGATCTTGGGGACAGTAGCTTCGGCAAAGGCATAGAGCAGTTTGGCGCCGTTGCGGATGATGCCGTTGTGCTCTTGATTCGTGCCAGGAAGGAATCCGGGGACGTCTTCCAGCACTACCAGCGGGATATTGAAGGCATCGCAAAAGCGCACAAATCGTGCCGCTTTGGTGGAGGCATCAATATCCAAGACACCTGCCAAAAACCTGGGTTGATTGGCCACAATGCCTACAGTATGCCCATTGAGCCGGCCAAAGCCGACCACGATGTTCTGGGCAAAATTGCGCATAACTTGTAAAAACTCTCCGTCATCCATGATCGGATGGATCACATCCAGGATGTCATAGGGCTTATTTGGGTTTTCGGGGATGATGTCATTGAGCTCTGTGCAGGCGCGGGTTACAGGATCAGGGTTGGGGCACACAGGGGGGTCTTCCATATTGTTGCTGGGCAGATATGAGAGCAGCTTCTTGATCAGCAGCATGGTCTCTTCTTCGCTATCGGCCAAAAAGTGTGCCACTCCGCTTTTGCTGGCATGAATCTTGGCACCACCCAGTTCTTCGGTGGTTACGTCTTCATTGAGCACGGTTTTGAGCACTTTGGGTCCGGTTACGAACATATAGCTATTGTGTCTTTCCATCACCACAAAGTCTGTGATGGCAGGGGAATATACTGCTCCACCGGCACAGGGTCCCAAGATCGCTGAGATCTGCGGGATCACACCGCTGGACATCACGTTCCGCCAAAAGATTTCGGCATAACCGGCTAGCGCGTCGATGCCTTCTTGAATGCGGGCTCCACCGGAATCATTGATCCCGATGAAAGGACAGCCGTTTTTCAGTGCCATATCCATGATCTTGCAGATCTTCTCTGCATAGGTCTTGGAGAGCGAGCCGCCAAAGACGGTAAAGTCCTGTGAAAAGATATATACCACACGGCCATTGATGGTGGCAGAGCCGGTGACTACGCCATCCCCGTCATATACATACTTGTCCATGCCAAAATTCTGGCATTGATGCCTCACAAAGAGGTCAAATTCTTCAAAGCTATCAGCATCCACCAAGAGATCAATGCGTTCTCTGGCAGTAAGCTTGCCTTTGGCATGCTGTTCGCTGATACGTTTCTCACCACCGCCCAATAGGGCTTTCCCCCGTCTTACTCTAAGTTTGTCGAGAGGTTTGATAGTATCCATGCTTTTCCCTATCCTTATTTTATTTTTATAGTAATCTCACGAATAGGCCAGTTTTTCTAATTAGCAAATTTAGTAAAGGGAAATCTTTGCCTAAGAGCTATTTCCTTATTTTATTAATGGACAAAGCTGCTTCAGCTTGAGCAGATGCCCCCGGAGTGGATGCGTCCCCGCGTCCAGTAATTCACTGCCGCTTTTGGCAGTTCTCCTCTCCAATCCTTGTGTTTATCGATTTTGCTTGACAGCAAGTGCCCCTGATATTGATCGTGTGGAAACGCCATATTTTGGTGTAAATATAGAGGTTTAATCAATGAAAGAAGGTTTTATACCAAGCAACGACTATGACTCGATGTTCTTTTCGGACAATACGGAAGGGACACCAAATGATATAAAGACACGATTTTTAAATCACCTGGAGTATTCATTAATCAAAGACAATACCACAGTGGAGCCCTGGGATGTGTTTTACGCCCTGGCACTGTCTTCGCGGGACCGGCTGATCGAGCGTTGGCTGAGGACTCAGTATGAATACCGCAAGCGTGATGTGAAGAAGGTTTACTATCTCTCCATGGAGTTTCTGATTGGGCGGCTTTTGGGCAATAGCCTGATCAATCTGGATACCTACAACGAAAGCTACGACATGCTCAAAGAGCGCGGCTATTCTCTGGAAGATATCGCCGAGCTCGAGCCTGATATGGGTCTGGGCAATGGCGGTCTGGGACGTCTGGCAGCCTGTTTTCTGGATTCCATGGCCACCTCAGCCTATCCCGGTTATGGCTATGGTATCCGCTATGAATTTGGCATCTTTCGCCAGAATATCGTAAATGGTTATCAGAGAGAAGTCCCGGATCACTGGCGCAAGAAAGGCTGTCCCTGGGAGATCAAACGCCCTGAGATCACCTATCGCGTGCGTTTCGGCGGCAAAGTGAAGGTCGAAGAGCAAAATGGCGACGGTCCGATCTATTGCTGGATCGACACCGAAGACGTGATGGCCGTGGCCTGGGACATCCCCGTTCCCGGTTACAAAGTGGATAATGTGAACAATCTCCGGCTCTGGGAAGCCACAGCTACCGATGAATTTGACTTCGAATACTTCAATAACGGCGATTATGTAAAGGCAGTAGAGCAGAAAAACATCAGCGAAAACATCAGCAAAGTGCTGTATCCCAATGACAACAAACATCTGGGTAAGGTGCTGCGTCTCAAACAGGAATACTTCTTCGTTTCCGCCACTCTCCAAGACATCTTTTCTCATTGGAAGAGGGATCACGATGGCTTTGCGGGCTTTGCGGATAAAATCAGTATCCAGCTCAATGATACGCACCCGGCTCTGGCTATTCCTGAGCTGATGCGCATCTTCATAGATAAGGAACGCATGGATTTTGCTTCGGCCTGGGAGATTTGCAAACAGGTCTTTAGCTATACGAATCACACCATCCTGCCGGAAGCTCTGGAACGCTGGAGTGTAGCGCTTTTTGAAGAGCTACTCCCCCGGCATCTGACGCTGATCTATCAGATAAACGAGCATATCATGAAAGAAGTAAGTGCCCAATATCCCGGCGATATCATGAAAATGCGCAATGTCTCGATCATCGAAGAAGGCCGCGAAAAGTCTTTACGCATGGCTCAGCTCTGCTTTCATGGCTCGCACACGGTAAATGGAGTGGCTGCACTGCATACCGAAATCTTGCGCAAAAAGATCTTTGCCGATCTGGATGAGATGTATCCCGGGAAATTGCAAAACAAGACCAATGGCATCACGCCCCGGCTCTGGCTTTTGACCTGCAATCCGCTGCTGGCCAGCCTGATCTCAGAACACATTGGCAGCACCTGGACTCGCGATCTGGATCGCCTGCGTGGCCTGGAAGACTATCTGGATGATCAGGATTTCAAGGACAGCTTTTTTGAGATCAAGGAAATCAATAAGAAACGCCTCAGCCGTTATATATACAGGGTTACGGGCATTCGCACCCGCAGCGACAGCATCTTTGATGTGCAGATCAAGCGTTTGCACGAATACAAGCGTCAGCTTTTGAATGTGATGGGCACCATCGCCCGCTATCAGAGGATCAAAGCCAATCCCGATGGGGATTTTGTGCCCCGCACCGTGATCTTTGCCGGCAAGGCTGCTCCTGGCTATTTTCTGGCCAAACGCCTGATCAAATTGATCAACAACCTGGGCGACATCATCAATAAAGATCAGGACGTAAAAGACCGCTTGAAAGTGGTGTTTTTGCCCAATTACTGCGTTTCTCTGGCCGAAAAGATCATCCCGGCAGCGGATCTTTCCGAGCAGATTTCCACCGCGGGATATGAAGCCAGCGGCACCGGGAATATGAAGTTTGCCTTAAACGGCGCGCTCACTCTGGGCACCCTGGATGGTGCCAATGTGGAGATGGCAGAAGAGATCGGCCAGGAAAACATGTTTATCTTCGGCCTGAAATCCGATGAAGTAACCCAGCTTAAGCAATCCTGCTACAATCCCCGCTTCTTTTACGACAACGATCCGGAGCTCAGAGCCGTGGTGGATTCCTTCTTGGACGATAGCTGGTGTCCGGACGAGCCCGGCATCTTTGCCCCGATCTGGAATGTATTGATGGAAGATGGCGATACCTATCTGCATATGGCGGATTTCCGCTCCTTTATGGAGGCCTCGGATAAGGTGGACGAGCTCTACCTGAAGCGCGATGAATGGGTGCACAAAGCCATCCTGAATATCGCCCGCGTGGGCAAGTTTTCCAGCGACCGGGCGATCAAGGAATACGCTGAACAGATCTGGAATGTGAAGCCCTTACAGCTTGATTTTGGCGGTTGATAGCCTTTAGACCATGAGAATCCGGCTCCTCTTTGCGATCATAGCGTTTTGCAGCCTGCTCTCAGCCCGGGTGGTGATCAATGAAGTGTGTTACGATCCCGCCGGTGCTGATCTTGAGAAAGAGTGGATCGAGCTATATAATGCCTCAGATAGCAATGTAGATCTCACCGGCTGCAAGATTTACAGTGCTGGGGTCAATTTCAAGAAAGACTTCGAATTCCCTTATTTTGTGCTTCGGCCGCATCGCTTTTTGTTGATCGGTGGTACGCAGGTTCCCAATGCCCATTTTGTGCACAATTTCCGCTTTCAGAATGGAGGCAGCGTCAGTGATGGCATCTGCTTTGTCAACGCCGATAGCAGCTATACAGACACCGTGATTTACGACAGCCCCAATGATAATCTCTTGATAGATGACAGTGGCTTTCCTGCGAGCTCCTGGGCCGAAGACGCTCCCGAAGGCTGCTCCCTGGCCAGGGTTTGTGAAGGCTGGGATACAGACCAAAGCGGGGAAGACTTCATTGTAGAGCACTCTCCTACCCCCGGTGCGCCCAATCACGTTTATGCCGATTACGCGCTGAGCGATCCCATCCTTACCAGCTTTGAAAACGCCCAGCAGCTTCAGCTTTCCCTCAGCAATCTCTCTTTATACAAACCGATGCTGTCCGCAGAGCTCTTGATCTATCAGGATGATCAGCTTTTGCACAGTGAAGAGATTGCTCCACTATCTTTTGGTGAGATCAGGACTGTCGAGCTCTGGCTGCAAAGCGACTATCTCTTGCTCTTTGCAGAATTGAACCTGGCCGATGATCCTAATCCTGATAATAACAGCCTGTATATCAGTGCTTTGGGTAGCCAGGCTCTGCCTCCGCTGATCAATGAAATCTTCCCGGCTCCCCTGCCCGGAAAACAGGAATGGATAGAGCTTTATGCCCCGGCCGCAGCACCTGACAGAGCCGAATATGTGATTTTCGATGCGGCCAATAACCGCATTCCCTTTAGCCTCCCCAATGTGCCAGGATATTTTGTCTTGTGTCGCGATCGGGACGCCTTGCTGCAGGATTATCCGGATTGTCCCCCTCTGGCGGTGATCGAAGTATCCAATTGGGCCAGTCTCAATAACGATGGGGACAGCCTGATTCTGTTTGATGCTGGAGAGGAAAACGTGCTGGATGCCCTGAACTACACCGCAGCCCAGGCAGTATCCGATCTGGCTTTGCAGAGGATAATCGCCCCAGACGAAAGCATCCTGTGGAGGGTGGACAAGCCCAATCCCGGACAGGACAACAGCATTCACCAAAATCAACTGCCAGAGCATGATGAAAGGCTAAAAATCCTGGGTTCTCCCTGCGCTCCGCGCCAAGCTGAAGCAATCACGATCAGCTACAATCTGCCCGATCCTTCAAACCAGATAAATTGCACTATCTACGATCTCAAGGGACGTGTGGTCAAGCATTTGGCGGATCACACCCTCGCACCTGCCAGAGGCCTGCTGTCCTGGGATGGCAAAAGGCAGAATGGCAGCTATGCGGAGCGGGGACTGTATATCATCCTTTGGGAATCCCAAGCTACTTCAGGTGGCAAGGTCCTGCGCAAAGAGCTTAGTGCTGTGATCAGATAGCTATGGTAACGCTGGCTTTAGCCGGCCGTAGCACTGTCTTTAGACGGTGCGTGAAAATGCTGGATTGCAGCCGTCTCATCTACAAGAGCACGGGACGGGCTCCCTTTTGGTCAAGCCCTGCTTCCTTCAGCCCTTCCTGCATTTTTCACGAAAACCTGATTCTGGCCTGGCCGTTGATTGCTATCTGAAATACCGTCCCTACAGGACTCAAGCTGTTGTGTAGCTGTCGTTTGCTATCTAAAATACCGTCCCTACAGGTCTCATTATGTTTCCTTTTTTCAAGCTTACTCCGCTTTTTTATCAAGGCCTTCAGCCTTGTTCGACACGAGACGCAAACGAATCCAGCATCAGCACCGTCTGAAAACAGCGCCACGGATGCCTTACTTCATCCGCGCCAGCATCTTGGCCACATGCTGACCTTGGAAGAAAGCTCCATCCAGCTCATATTTATTGGGAGTTCTGCTGCCATCCGGGCCGGCAATAGTGCTCGCTCCGTAGGGTGAATTCCCGGAAATCTCGTCCAGAGTGGACTGTCCGGCAAAGCTATAGGGCAAACCCACGATCATCATACCATGGTGCAAAAGCACGGTGTGCATGCTGAGTATCGTGGATTCCTGTCCGCCATGTTGGGTGGCTGAGCTGGTAAAGACCGAGCCGATTTTGCCGATCAGACTGCCTTGGGCCCAGAGCCCGCCAGTGGCATCCATAAAGGCTTTCATCTGTGAGGCTATCATCCCAAATCTGGTGGGTGCACCGAAGATGATGGCATCATAATCCGCGAGTTCGGAAGGTTCGGCAATCGCTATCTGAGCAGAGCTCTGGCTGGCGCCGATTTTGTCCAGGGCCTCTGCAGAAAGGGTTTCTGGCACTTGTTTCAGCACCACTTCCATACTATCAATACTTTTGGCACCTTCTGCCACAGCTTTTGCCATTTCATAGGTATGCCCATAACAGGAGTAAAACAACACTAAGATTTTCATGACTTATTTCCTTTATTATATCATCGTTTTATTGATAAGATAAAAGGGAAGTCAGTTTATGGCAAGCGGTTTTTTATTCGGCTGCTTCCTCGATCAATTCCTCAATGCTGCTAATAAATTCATCTATATGTTCTTCCAAAGTATTGAAGTTACACATTAGTCGCACCTCATTCCGGCTTTCATCCCAAGTATAGAACATGAACTTTTCTTGCAAAGGCTCGATCCATTCTGCCGGCAAGATGGCAAAGATGGAATTCACATATACGGTTTGGGTGATGGTGATCTGCGGGAACTTCGCCAAACGCTGGGCCAGAAGTGCCGCCATGTCATTGGCATGTTGTGCGCATACACGCCAGAGCTCTTTATTCAGATAGGCCTCATATTGGGCCGAGATAAAGCGCATTTTGGAAAAGAGCTGATTGCATTGCTTGCGGTAAAAACGTAGATCTTGCGTGAGCTGGGGATGGAAGCTGATAATGGCTTCTCCCAGCAGGAGACCGTTTTTGGTGCCGCCAAAGCTGATGATATCGGCTCCGATATCGTAGGTCATGCTTTTCAGATCCGTATTCAGAGCGACCACCGCATTGGCCAGACGCGCACCATCAATATGCAGGAACATATCGTGTTCATGCGCAAAATCTGCCAGAGCTTTGAGCTCCTTCAGGGTATAAAGAGTTCCATATTCGGTGCTTTGTGAGATGGAAATGATCTTGGCCTGGGAGTGATGCTGATCCCGATTTCCCAAAAGTCTGGGCGCGATCAGCTCCGGAGTGAGCTTGCCATCTATGGTCTTGATCGGCAGCAATCTGGCTCCAGTGCATTTTTGCACGGCGCCGCATTCATCCACGTTGATATGGGAACTTTCGGCACAGATGACGCAGTGAAATGAATTGATCATAGACTGCAAGGCCAGGACGTTTGCCCCCGTTCCGGTCATTACAAAAAAGGCCTCGCAATCTCCCCCAAAGAGGGCTTCAATATCAGACAAAACATCGCGGGTAAGCTGATCGTCCCCATAAGCCGGACAAAATCCGGTATTTACCTGTTGCAAAGCGGAAAATACGGTAAAGTGAATACCGCTGTGATTGTCACTGCCAAAACTAATCGGAAACATTATCTACTCCTGAATCGTGTTTGAGCCAAATTAATCCCCTGTGTATTTTATGTCAAGTGCGATTCTTCAGGCTTTGCAGAAGCGGGGATTGAGACTGTTCAATTCCTCTCCCCAAGTCATGCATATGAATGATGATGATAGAACACAGATCGGCCGGATCGTGTGAGTCTTGGAGTTCAAAGTGCCTAAGATAACTATCGATTTACCATAAGCTTAGCGGCACTTTGGACTTCAAGCGGCAAAGAGAGTCTTTTTCATCCTGCAGATAAACCAGCATTCTTGGGTCCTCCTTGCACATTTGAGCCACTTGATCACATGTCTATCTAGCCTTAATCAAGCGTTAATAATTAACGCTTGATTAAGGCTAGATTAAGATGTGATCGATGCTTTGGAGAGAGGGAGAAAGGATCAAATACATAGATTTGCATGATAAACTATCCAAAGGCGCCATGTCAATTCTGAGGAATGGATTGCAGGAAGGATGTCTCGCCCACTTTTTAGACTAGAGAATGAGCTAAGTTATTGGAAAATAATCGAAACATGTTGAACAGTCTCTGGGGATCGGCCAATTCAATTTCGCCATGTTTGGCAGATTCTCTCAGGATGCTTTCCCACTGGGCCAAGCTCTATATGCAGCCAGAGAACTACACGAAAAAAGGCTGAAGCATCTGCCTCAGCCTGGATAAAATGAATC
>Ga0172377_10004610_pt1 | contig 14158 bp, 9 predicted proteins | sample Pumphouse3metaG_FD_119749 | JGI IMG/M metagenome (GOLD analysis project Ga0172377, IMG submission 119749) | Leachate microbial communities from a municipal landfill in Southern Ontario, Canada - Pumphouse #3 metaG | ecosystem: Engineered > Solid waste > Landfill > Unclassified | place: Canada... | reverse complement strand
CTGGATGGAGATCAGCAGGGTGCTGAACAGCCCGATCCCTCCCACGATAAGGGAGATCGAGGCAATGGCCAGCAGGGTGATGTTCCACTTTTCCATATAGCCCTCGATCTCTTTGGTGATGGTCAGGATAAGCTGACCCACGTCCATAAAGCTGAAATTGGGATACATCCGGTGCCGCGCCAGCAGGAGTTGCCGGGCCTGGGTCTTCATTACGCGCAGCTCTTCCTCGCTGGCGGCCTGGAGGTAGATCATGTGCACGCCCTTGTTGGTTCCAAAGCGGTAAGCGCCATACTTCAGCGGCACATAGACAGCGCTGAGTTCATCCTTGCGCTCCCAGGCGTTGAAGTTCATCCCGCTGCCGCTGGAAAGCTGGTCATCCTTGAGCACCCCGACTATCCTCAGCCGGTGGTCACCCAACTGCAGCACCTGCCCCACGGGATCGGACTCGCCGTATTGCTCTTTGGCAAAGTGGTAGCCCAGGACCGCGGCGGGGAGGATGTTGTCGTTCTCATACTGGTTGTAGTAGCGGCCGCTAAGCAGCGGATAGGTTTTGTTGGCAAAAAAGCCGGCGTCCGTGGCCCGGAGCTGGATCTGCTTGTCCTGGTTGCCGATGCGCATCACGGCGGAACTCATGATCATGGCGTAGCTGCTTTTGTGGGGAACGGAGGATTTAAGGGCCAGATAGTCGTCATAATTGATGGTTTCCACGCTCTGTTCGGCTCGGCGCAGGGCCCGGCGCATGCTTCTGGGTCCGGAAACATTGCCCGGCGATTCTGCCGAAATGACCACCGAGAGATCCCAGCCCATGCCCTCCATGTTCTTGCTGATCAGCTGTTTAAGCGCATAGACGCTGGAAAACATCGAAACCACGGCCAGCACTCCGATCACAATGCCCGTGAGGGTAAGCAGCGAACGCAGCTTGTGGTTCATGATGCTCTGAAACGCGCTGCGCAGGGCGTCCCAGGCCGGAACGCGGATCATTCCATGATGGTGTTGCACTTCGGACATTGCTTGTAATTACCCCTGGCCTGGGAATATTTCTCGTAAATGAAGGGATGGCCGCAATTCGGGCAGGCTATCGGCAGCGGTTTGTCATTCGAGATATATTTGCAATCCGGGTAGCCGGTGCAGGACCAGAACAACCTCCCCTGCTTGCTGCGGCGCTGCACTATCTCACCCTTGCCGCAATCCGGGCAGGTGATGCCAGTGGTTTTAGGGCGGGCGAACTTGCACTTGGGATAGTTGCTGCAGGCGATGAATTCACCGAACTTCCCGCTTTTTTCCACCAGGGGGCTGCCGCACTGGGGGCATTTTTCAGCCAGGGTCTTGGGCACCGTGATCACGATCTTGCCGTTGGCGTCCCGAGTGAAATTCTTGCTGTTGCGGCAGGCGGGAAAGCGGTTGCAGGCCAGAAATTCGCCATTCTTGGAGCGCTTGATAACCATCTTGCCCTCGCCGCAAACATCGCAGACGAGATCGGTTTCCTGGGTAAACGCGCTTTTTTCTTTTTTAATGTCCAGTCCCTTGATCAATTTCTGTAACTCCTCATAATAGCTTTGCACCAGTTCGTGCCAGACGGCCTTTTTCTCTTCAACCTCGTCCAGCTTGCTCTCCATTTGGGCGGTGAAGCTCACGTTGAAGATGGCGTCGAAATTCCCCACCAGAAAACGGTTGACGTCATTACCCAAGTCGGTGGGGCGAAAACTCTTCTTCTCCAAGCCCACGTATTTGCGCTTTTTGATGGTGCTGATGATGCTGGAATAGGTGGAGGGTCGGCCGATTCCCCTGGCCTCCAGTTCCTTGATCAGCGAGGCTTCGGTGAAGCGCGGCGGCGGCGAGGTGAAATGCTGGGAACGCTTGAGGGCATCGTGCTCCAGGGTGTTATTCTGAATATAGCCGGAGTGGATCTGCGCGCCCTCCACCAGCATCACGTACGGATAGGCCTTCATGAAGCCTTCCTCCACCACGCGGTTGCCGCTGGCGGCAAAAAGTGCCTCACCCAGCGTGATCTTGGCGGAGGTGTTCTCCAGTTTCACCGGCTTCATCTGGGTGGCCACAAAACGTTGCCAGATAAGGGTGTATAGCTTCAGCTGTTCCTTGGTGAGGCTGTCCGCGATGCTTTCGGGGGTGTGGAAAGCGTCCGTGGGCCGGATCGCTTCGTGGGCGTCCTGGGCCGAGGATTTGCTCTTGTAAACCCGTGCAGTGCCGTGCAGTTGGTCCGCGCCGAAACGCTCTTTGACCAGCTCGCGGCAGTTTTCCACCGCCTCCGCTGCGATGCGGACGCTGTCAGTTCTCATATAGGTGATCAGACCGGTGGTTTCGCCCTTGAGCTCGATCCCCTCATAGAGCTGCTGCGCGATGGACATGGTCCGGTCCGAGGAAAAGCCCAGCAGTTTGGAAGCCTCCTGCTGCAGGGTGCTGGTGATGAAGGGCGGCTGCGGCTGCAGATCGCGGAGTTTGCGTTTGATCTCGCTCAGATTGGCTGTGCCGGAGCTGATCGAATCGACGATTTCAATAGCTTTGTTCTCGTCCGGGATCTCGAATTTCTTGCCCTGCCATTTCTCCAGGCTGGCCTTGAAAGGGGGATATTCGTCTTTCCAGAAATTGGCCTCCAGCCTCCAGAATTCCCGCGGGACAAATTCCCCGATCTCCTGTTCCCGCTCGCAGATCAGGCGCAGCGCCACGCTCTGGACCCGGCCGGCGCTGAGGTCTTTGGCGATCACTTTCCAGAGCAGGGGTGAAACGGTGTAGCCCACAATGCGGTCCAGCACGCGCCGGGCCTGCTGGGCGTCCACCTTGGCCATGTCCACGTCTCCGGGCTCGCTGATGGAGGCAGTGATGGCCTTGGCCGTGATCTCGTTGAAAACGATGCGGTAAACCTTTTTGCCAGCCAGTTCCTTGGCCAGAACCTTGGAAAGATGCCAGGCGATGGCCTCGCCCTCGCGGTCGTGGTCGCTGGCCAGATAGACCGCGCTGGCTTCTTTGGCCGCGGCGCGGAGTTCGCCGATGGTTTTGGTTTTCTTTTTATCGATCTCGTAAATCGGCCGGAAATCGTGTTCGACATCAACCCCCAGGTCGTGTTTGGGCAGGTCGCGCACGTGGCCCATGGAGGCCTTCACGGCAAATTCATTATGCAGGATCTTGGCAATGGTACCCGCCTTGGCGGGGGATTCCACAATTATCAAACCTTTGTTCATCTTGCATCCTTAAACATTTTAGGAGTCGGCAAAGCGCCCGCAGCAATTCTTGTATTTCTTGCCGCTGCCGCAAGGGCAGGGATCGTTGCGCCCCACCTTGGGGGCCACGTGCACAGGCCGCTGCTTGGTTCCGCCGCCCTCATAGGGTCCGGTGAACTGCGGTGGCGCGCTCACATTTTGCTGCGAAACATCCAGGGTCTGGTCCTTGATGAAGGCGCTCATATCCTCGTGCTGCAGTTTGGCGTTCTTGAGCATGCTGTCCATCTGTTCCTGGGATAAAATGTAGGTGGTGAAGACCTTGCGGGCCACGTTGTCCTGGATGCGCGAGATCAGGTTTTCAAAGAGGCTGAAGCTTTCGCGCTTGTATTCGATCAGAGGGTCTTTTTGCGCGTAGGAGCGCAGGTGCACGCTTTCCTTTAGCAGGTCCATCTCGTGCAGATGGTCGCGCCATTCGTTGTCAACCACCTCTAGCACGCTGCGGCGCTCGATATCGCGCATCACCTCTTCGCCCACCTGGGCTTCCTTTTTCTCGTAGGCCTGCATCACCAGTTCCTGCAGGGTGTTTTCCAGCAGTACCTGGCTGAGGTGGTCGCTCTGAAGGTCCTGGGGATCGATGCCCACATTGAGGTTGTTGCGGAACCAGACGCAGAGCCGCTCCAGATCCCAATCCTCGGGATAGCTGTTGGCGGGAATGTGCTCAACGATCACGCGGACCACGGCTTCGGATACCATTTCCTGCACCTCGCGCTTCAGCGAATAGCCCTTCAGCACGCTGCGCCGGTAAGAATAGATCACTTCGCGCTGCTGGTTCATCACCTCGTCATATTTGATCAGGTTTTTGCGGATCTCGAAGTTGTGCTCCTCCACCCGTTTCTGAGCCCGTTCCACTGTCTTGGTCATCCAGGGATGGCGGATCGCGTCGCCGGATTTGATGCCCATCTTTATCATCATCGGCGCGATGCGGTCACCGCCGAAGAGGCGCATCAGATCGTCTTCCAGGGAAAGGTAGAATCTGGAACTGCCTGGATCGCCCTGGCGGCCGGCGCGGCCGCGCAGCTGACGGTCGATGCGACGGCTTTCGTGGCGTTCGCTGCCGATCACATGCAGCCCGTCCAGGGGCTGGCCGTAAGGAAACTCATCGGTGACCGCGGAGTTGATCCCGCGGTAGTTTTCGGTGCTTTGGGTCACCACTCCGGGGCCGAGTTTGATGTCGGTTCCGCGGCCGGCCATGTTGGTGGCGATGGTCACCGAGCCCGGCTCCCCGGCGGAGGTGATGACCTCGGCCTCACGCTGGTGCTGGCGGGCGTTCAAAACGTTGTGGGTAATGTTCCGGCGCCGCAGCAGGCGGCTGATGGTTTCCGAAACCTCCACACTCACAGTGCCCACCAGAACGGGTTTTTTCATCTCGTGCCAGTAGATGATCTCGTCGATCAGGGCCTGGTACTTCTCGTTCTTGGTCATGTAGATCACATCCTCGTGATCCACCCGGGTGACGGGTACGTTGGTGGGGATGCTCATCACCGGAAGGTTGTAGATCTCGATGAATTCAGCCTCTTCGGTCACGGCGGTGCCGGTCATGCCGGCCAGGCGTTCATACATCCGGAAATAGTTTTGCAAAGTGATGGTGGCAAAGGTCTGGGTGCCGGCCTCGATGGTGACGTTCTCCTTGGCTTCCAGAGCCTGATGCAGGCCATCCGAAAACCTCCTGCCCGGCATCTGGCGTCCCGTGAATTCATCCACGATGATCACCTTGTTGTCGATCACCACATATTCTTTGTCGTTTTCAAACAGGGTGTAAGCCTTGAGCAACTGGTTGATGTTGTGCAGCTTTTCGCTCTTGTCCATGAAACGGTTTGTTTCCAGGGTCTTGAGCCTGGTCTTTTCAGCATCGGAGAGGCTTTCATCCCCGTCCACCCGGGCCAGGACCTCGTCCAGGCTTTCCACCACGAAAAGGTTCTGCTCCCTGCGGGCCAGCAGATCGCGCCCCTTTTCGCAGAGGTCCACGCTGTTGTGGCGCTCTTCCACCGCATAGAAAAGCATCTCGTCCAGCTCGTGCATTTTCTTGTCGCGCAAATAGATGCCTTCCATGTCGCTGACCAGCTTCTTCAACCGGCTCTCCTGCATCAGTTTGGTAAAGGCTTTGTTGCGCGGGGCGGCACGCTGCACGATCAGCAGATTGGTGGCCAGGCGGTCCAGATCCGGCGCGGGATTGTCCTCCCGGGAGTCTTCGCGGATCTCGCTCAAAACCCTTTGTACCATAGCATTCTGGGACTGCACCAGTTGGTGGATCTGAGGCCGGAGTTCGGGGTAAAAATTCTTGTCCTGGGCGATGGGGCCGCTGATGATCAGGGGTGTGCGCGCCTCGTCGATGAGGATGCTGTCCACCTCGTCCACAATGGAGTAGTAAAAATCGCGCTGCACCAATTGCTGCCGCGAAACGGCCATGTTGTCACGCAGGTAATCGAAGCCAAATTCGCTGTTCATGCCGTAGGTGACGTCGCAGAGGTAGGCTTCCTTGCGTTCTTCAAAACTCATCCCGGTGGTGATGCAGCCCACCTGCAGACCGTGAAAATTAAAAATGGGCGACATCCATTCCGCGTCACGCGAGGCCAGATAGTCGTTCACCGTTACCAGATGCACCCCGCGGCCCACCAGGGCATTGAGAAACAGCGGCAATGTGGCCACCAGGGTCTTGCCCTCGCCAGTGGCCATTTCGGCGATCCTGCCGTCGTGCAGGGCCATGCCGCCGATCAATTGAACGTCGAAGGGCACCATGTTCCATTTCAGCAGATGCCCGCGCACCTCAAATTCCTGCCCCAGCAGGCGGCGGCAGGTATCCTTTACCAACGCGAAAACCTCCGGCAGAAAGTCGTCCAGAGTGGATTTGGTGAGGGCTACGAGTTGTTTTTTGGTCTCGTCGATGCGGTTGTCGATCCGGTTGCGCTCGCCTTCCTCTTCTTCGTCGCGGAACCGCTGTTCCAGCTCCGCCAACTCTTCCCTCAGGCCGCGCAGCTTGTCCGCGATCTCCGCGCGGATGGCGCTCACCCGCTCCCGCAGCTGATCATCATCGTATTGCTGCAGGCCCTCGAAAATGGAGTTGATCGCCTCCACCTGCGGATTGTACAGGCTCAGATCGCGGGTGGATTTGTCTCCGAACATCTTGCGGAGTAATTTTTCCAGCATAACTCAGGTTCCTTCTATCATTTCCGCTCACCCGCTGCCGGGCTCGCGGAACATCTGTTTTAAACGATTGAGACAGAAAATCAATTCCCCCCGATTGTGTCAATACATTATATCCCGGCCCGGGCCGCAAAAACAGGCCTGATAGCGCTTCCGGCATCTTTTTGCTTGACAACGAGCGCCCATTTGGGTGGATTAGCATTAGTTGACTAGAACAGGTCCAAAGGAATGCATCATGAAAACTCGATCATTGACCTTCGCCGTGGTTCTGCTGCTGCTTGCGGCCTGTGCCACTTCCGCGCAAAACTCCACTTCCGAATACGGCTATCTGTGCCTGGATGGCAGCATGGCGAACCGCGAAGCATGGGTGGACGGATACCAGTTGGGCGTTGACATTTCCGAAGAGGTTAACCGCGTCCGCCTCAAAGCGGGATCCCACGCTCTGGAGATCCGCTCCGCGAACCGGATCCTGCTGGCCGAAGAGGTCATTATGGAAGCAGGGCAAACCATCATAATAACAGTGCCTTAAAGGCCTACGCAGAGCAACAGAGAAGAATTTGAACGGCTGAAAGCCTGGCTGGAAGCCAACCTTTCCCCCTTTTCCCTCTTTCTCCCAACCACCTTGACCGTGGATTTGAGGCAAATAAAAACCGCCATCCTCGGCGGACGGCGGTAATTGGTTTCAGATCAGGCTAACTCAATAGGAGTTGCGTTGAAATCTGTTGCGGTTGTACTGCTGCTTCTTGGCCTTGCGGCATTCGGGGCAGCGCTGGGGTTCGTTGGTCAAACCCTTTTCCTGGTAAAACTCCTGTTCGCCTTCGGTGAACACGAATTCCTTTGAGCAGTCTTTGCAAATCAATGTCTTGTCTGGCATGATTTCTCCTTTGTGTTCGGGACATCTGACATTCGGGTTTGAGGCTCTCCCAGAACAGAAAGGAATAGGCTCAAGGAATGTTAATCCCTGTATTGGGAGGCAAATTAAATCACGCTGATATTCTGTCAATCAATTTCTTCAGAAAGTGGTTTTATCCACAAAATTGAAGGCTTCGATCAACATGGTGGGGATATAGCTGGACGGTGAGGGCGATTCCTGTTTGCCCAGCGCCAGGATCCTTCTGGTGGCGTCGTGCGGCATCTCGTTGAAGCGCAGGTTGTTCACCGCGTGTTTCACCTGGCCGTCTTCGAAGTAGAGCACCCCGTCGCGGGTCATGCCGGTGAATTCCCCGGCTTTGGCATCCACGGTGCGGATATACCAGAAGCGGTTGATGATCAGCCCGCGCGGCACCAGCTTCATCATCTCTTCCTCGCTGGCAGCGCCGCCGGGGATGAAGAAATTATACATGCTCTGGGGCTGGGCGTTCTTTTCTTTGGCCCAATGGCGGTTGGTGGGCAGGTTTTTCAGCACGCCGTTTTCCACCCAGCTGATCTCGCGGTTGGCGATCCCTTCGCGGTCAAAGGGCCGGGCGTGGAGCCGCGGCTCTTTCAGGGTTGAGCGCAGCGAAAATTTCTCGCCGAAGAAGGGCTGGCCCAGTTGGCCGGTGTAGGGAGTGAAGCCTTCGTCGCTCTGGCGCCGGTTCATCATCCAGGCCATGAACCACAACAGCTCCTCCAGCGCAGGCGGGCGCAGGATCACAGCAATTTTGCAGGGATCGAAATCCTTCATCGTTTGCAGGCTTTCCGCCTGGGAGAGCAGGCGTTCGAATTCCTTATCCAGCGAGAACGAGCCAAAATCCAGAGCCGAATAGGAAACCTTGGTTTCCACGGCATCTTTCTTAAGGGTCATGGAGTGGCCGAATTCGGTGCTGGCGTCGTAGCCGGCAAAGCCGTTTTTGGTGAAGAGGGCGCTTTCCACGAGGTGTTTCTCGGTCATGCCGGAAACTGTGGCGCCGTAAGCCTTGGCCTTGGCTATGGCCTGGGCCACGATCTCCACCATCTTCGCGGGGTCCAGGTCCCGGGTGGCCGGATCGAGGTTGTTCACCCGGGGAAGCTCCTGCGCGCCAACGCTGGGCAGGTATTCCGGATCGGGGCGATTAAGCCTGGCAATGTCCTGGGCCGTCTTGATCAGTTGGCCTAGGGTGTCTTCATCGCTTTGGTTAACGCTGCCGCCGCCGGTTTTCTGGCCAAAGGCGACCTCGAGGTCGATCTCCAGCCCGGGCCCGGCGATGTGCTGGGTGATGCCGTTCTGCGCGAAGCGGGTTTCGTGGCTGTCGTTGGACCGGATGCTCAGGCTGTAATCGTCGGCTTGAACATGGTTTTGGATGTATTGGGCGATTTTTTCGAAGAGCGGATTCATTGTGAGCCTCCCACGCGGATGTTGCGGAATCTGGTGGTCGCGGCGCCGTGCGTCATGCGCGCCGACTGGCTGGGCTGGCCCTTGCCGCAGTTGATCACGCCGAAGGGGCGCCACCAGCGTTCGTCGCAGATGGCATCGCAGCTGTTCCAGAATTCCGGATTACAGGATTTATAGAGCACTTTTTTCAGGGGACGGTGCAGCTTGCCGTTCTTGATCTCCCAGAAGAAATCGCCCCCGAACTGGAAATTCACCCGGTGCTGGTCGATGGAGAAGCTGCCCTGGCCCTGGATGTAAACCCCGTCTTCGGTATCGGCGATCAGCTCACTCGGGCTCAGCTCCTTGGTGCCGGGCAGCAGGTAGAGGTTGGGGATGCGGTTGATGGGCTGGTCGGAATAATAGGTGGCGCGGTTGCAGCCGCGGGAATAGCCCAAACCTATTTCCAACGCGGTGTCGCGGGTGCTGCCGTATTCGTTGAGGATGCCGTCTTTGATGATGTGCCATTTCTGGCCGGGCACGCCGTCGTCGTCGAAGCCGAGGGTCGCCAAACCCTCGTTGAGGGTGTTGTCGCCCACGAAGTTGACGATCTCGCTGCCGTAGCGGTAATTCTTCAGCTTTTCCGGAGTGGCGAATGAGATCCCGGCGTAGTCGGCTTCCCAGCCCAAAACGCGGTCCAGCTCGGTGGGATGGCCCACGCTTTCATGCATTGTGAGGCCCAGGTGGATAGGATCCAGGATCAGTGTGCGCCGCTGTTCCGGGCCCAGGGGATCGGCCTTGACCTTGATCAGGGCCTCCTCCGCCACCTGTTTGGCCTTCTCGGTCAGGTTCAGGCTTTCGATCCATTCCCAGCCCACGGCTTTGCCGCCTTCGTTGAAGCTGCGGCTCTGGCTGTCTCCTTCGTGCACCGCGGTGGCCGAGATCATGGGCGTGATCCACTGGGTGTTGGTCTCCAGCCGGGTGCCCAGGGTGGAGCCGAAGAACTTCTCGTCCCGGTGCATGATCAGGTAAAACATCGCCCGCTTGATGCCTTCAAAGGCCAGCATGCTGCGGTTGACCTCCAGCATCAGCTCCACCTTTTCCTTCATCGGCACATCGCGCGGGTCTATCTTAACCGGGGTCTCGTAGGTGGCGATGTAGCTGCGTTCCGGAGCCAGGCGCAGCTTCTTGTTCTTGTTCACGGACGCGGAAAGGCTGGCGATATCCGCGGCGCGCTTAACCGTCTGTAAAACCGCCTCATCGGTGAAAATGTTGGAATGGGCGAAGCCCCAGGCCCCGTCCTTGAAAAAGCGGATCCCGTAACCGTAAAGCACGCTGTTGGATGTGTTTTTCAGGCTCAGGTTCTGCAGGTAGATCACCTCGTCGGTGGTCTTCTGAACGCGGATGTCGGCATATTCGGCGCCGAGGCTTTCCGCCGCGTTCATGGCCAGATCGAGATATTTCATCAATCCTCCCAAATTGGTTTTTGGCGTGGTTATAGCGTTTTCAGGCCATGCAACCGGCCTTCCGTTCCAGCAAAAAACTTGCCACCTGCCTGTCAAGCCGGAATTTCCATTTGACAAATACCCCCGCCCGCGCCGATCCTCCCCACATCTGCCAAAACCTGAGTAAATCAAACCAACCGAGGAATGTAAGCAATATGGACTGCCCTTTCTGCCATCTGCGCCCGGACCAGATCCTGCTGGAGAACGAGCATTTTTTCGCCATCCGGGACCTCCACCCCATCTCCGCAGGCCATTGCCTCATCGTCTCCCGCCGCCACGCGGGCGATTTCTTCGACCTGAGCAATGAGGAGGCCGGCTCCCTGCACGAACTAAGCCTTGAGCTGCGACGGCTGCTGGAGCGGGAATACAAACCCAACGGCTATAAGCTGCTGATGAATTGCGGCAAAGCCGCCGGGCAAAGCGTTTTCCACTTCCACCTGCACCTGATCCCGCGCTACCAAGGCGACAGGGCTAATTTCCGGCGGTTGGCCGCCTCGCTGAGGGAGGTGCTGTGACCCGCTTCGGCCAGGCCGATCCAAACCCGAAATGCCGGCCCGGATAACTGAACCCCACTACTTGGGTTTACTGCGGGTTTATCCGTCCTCCCGGTTCAGCAAAAATAAACATTGACATGATCTGGCTGAAGCGATTAATTTGCCATATCAACAAATAAACCCCATAAAAAACATCTGGAGAACCAACATGAAGAAATCTCTGACCCTGCTGGCCCTGGTTTGCCTGACTCTGGCAGCCTGGGCGACGGACCTTGTGATCGAACAAACGGACGGCACTACCATCCGGATAAACACTTCCGGAATCAAGAGGATGAGCTTCGCGGAACCCTCCCAGGAGACGCAGACAGACTGGACCTATGAAAGTTTGCTGGCGCACTGGGCCCTGAACGGAGACACCTTCGACTACAGCGGCAAGGGCCGCAACGCCACCAATGCCGGCGCCAATCCCTGCGCGGGCATTAACGGCAAGGATGGCTGGGCGATGGGTTTTAAGGGTAATGCTGCCAACGGAGATGAGGGAGGCCACATTCTGCTGCCCCATCTGAATCTCGCTGAATACAAGCAGCTCACTATATCCCTGTGGGTAAAGGAAAAAGGCATGGAAAACCTGGATGGCGAAGCCTACATCTTTTTTGGCGACCACTTTGAAGGCTGCCTGGGCATCGCGCATTTCTATAATAAGATCGAGTTCCTGGCCAACGAAAATACCATCCAGATTCCCTACCGGCAGGAATATACGGATAACTGGGTGCACTACGCCCTTACCTTGAAGAACGGCACAATCTCTGGCTATATAAATGGCCAACTGGTTGGCAGCCAAGCTCATGCTCTGCGCGTAGCCGGCAACAACGCAGCCCTGGGACGCCACTGGTGGGGCAAAACCAGCACCTCAACCCGCTTCACCGGCTGCATCGACGAAGTGCGCATCTACAGCCGCGCCCTTTCCCCAGAGGAACTCACCGCCCTGAGCAAAGCAGGCAGATAGCACCCGGCATCGATCCCGCCGTAGACCGCGGATTTCCAGCTGGCTCCCATTATCATTACGGGATAAATACGGGATCAATACGGATAAAATCCGTATTGATCCCGTATTTATCCCGTAATGATACCAGGAGCCGGGTAAGAAATATCCAGCATAAATTTTCCTAATGATCAACCGAATCGGAAAAACCGCGAAACCCGCGCGTACACATCCATACGCCTTTTGGATCTGCCATAAACAATGTGATTATGCCAAAAAATCCGCGGCGCCGCAGCCACGCATGGCTTTGGCGCCGCGGATATCTGGCGGAAAGGCCACTATTGCTGTTTTAAGGCATGGTAAAAGCGGTTACATAGTAAAAGGCTTTGGGCAGGGTCAGGTATTCCGGGTCCGCCCAGAACAGTTCGGTTGTTACGTGGATGGGCGTGAAATCGATTAAGGGATCGAAAGAGCGGTAGATCCTGTATCCGTCCGCTCCATCCACCGGCAGCCAGTGGAGCACACCTTCCGCGTCGATGCTAATATCCGGCGGCGGCAGATATCCGCCGGCGGTGGAGAAGGTCCAGATCTCTGAATTGCTGGAACATTCTGTCAGAACGTCGGTGATGCGCACATACCAGTGGTAGGTGACCCCCGGCAGCAGATCGGACAGGGGCAGCACGAAGATGCCGTCCACCTGCAATTCGCTCCCCGTTCCGCTGTAGACCGGAGGAGCCGGGAAGCCCGGATCGATGTCGCAGAAAACGTCGAAGAAGCTTTCCACCCACCAGTCAGGATCGGTTTCCCACTCCAGTTCCATGCTTTCGGGGGGCATGCCGGAAATCCCGTCCGGAGGTGAGACCAGGATGGGCGGTTCGGGCGGAAGGTATCCCCCGGTGGTGAATTCCCAGACATCCGAGCAGCGGTACCAATGGTCGATCAGATCATTCACCCGCACATACCAGTAATAGGCCTCTTCGTCCAGCAGCAGCGGGTGTTCATAGACCCAGCGCGCTACGTAGGGGAACACGGGGATGCCGGGGCCGGTGTAGATGGGCGGTTCCGGGAAAGCCGGATCGATGGAGACGAAGACGTCGAAGAAGCTGTCCGGCGGATACATGGGCATTTCCCAGACGAACGGGACGTGGCGGGGCGGCACTGCTTCCGCCAGATCCGGAGGCGAAACCAGGATTGGAGGAGGGTACACCAGCTGGGTATCCTGGGTGATGAAATCCCAGATGGGGGAATAGTGCTCCTCCATCGTGCCGGTCAGCGTCAGCCTTATCCGCCAGTAATAGAGTGTGCCCAGCTGCAGTTGCGGGGCATGGCAGTAACGGCGAAGCGGGTTGAGGGGGCTGATGAGGCCGGGGCCGCTGTAGATGGGCTCAAGGCCGCTGAAATCCGGATCGATATCCACCCAGACGTCGAAGAAGCTGTCCACCGGCCAGTCCTCCCTTCCCTCATCCGGGGTGCCCCAAACCATGATCAAACCGGCATCCTCGACGCTTGACTGATGGTTGGAAGGATAGATGTAGAGGTCGCTGGGCCAGAAGGGATCGGGTTCAGTGCTGAAATATCATTCCTCGACGTATTCCGCCTCGCCTTCAATGTTGAAGGGGACCACCTTCCAGGTGTAATCGGCGTCATATTCCAAGGGCGGTATGTCCACAGTGTAGACAGGATCCCTGACATATGGCACCACAGCGTAGGGATCCGGCGAACCAGCCGGGAAATAGACCTCAAAGCCCAAGGGTTCCCCGTAATTGGGCTGCTGGAGATAGCTCCACTGCAGTTGGCCGATATTCACGGAAACATTGGAGGCAAGGTTTTCAGGCAGCGGTTGGGTGGCCTGGTTGGGTGTGAAGCTGTTCAGGTAGTAGTCCTGGCCGGTCTGATCGGAGCTCAGATTGGTGTATGAACTGAAGCTTGGGCTCCAGTACTGGAACACTGTTGGCTTCACGGGGGCCACCTTGTAGACAGTGGTGGCGTGATCCGGCAGATAGATGGTATAGGAGCCGTATGGAGGGTTGGACGAGGAGTAAACGAATCCCATGTAGACGCCGTTGGCATAGTAGGTGATCTTGCGGCCGCCGGTGGCGTTGCCGCTTTGGTTGTAGAGGGTTCCGCTTACGGAGTGGGTGGGCACCACGTAGGTCCCGGTCCTGAAGGTGTGGACGGCGGAGGTCCACTGATCCAGGCCCTGGGTGACGCGCACTTTCCAGTGGAACAGCTGCTCAGCCATCAGCGGGCCGATCTCATGGCTCAGCAAGATGCCGGAAGTTGGGGTCAGGGGCCCCGAAAAAATGGGATCTTCCGGGAAGCCCGGATCAATGTACACGAAGATGTCGAAGAAGCTGTCGGGAGTCCAGCCCGGCTGTTCAAAGAGCAGGTTTACCTCTTCCGCCGGAACTCCTTCCTCCCCATTCGGGGGCGAGATCAGGACTGGCGGGCCGGGTTGGGATTGGGTGCTGAAGGTCCAGATCTCCACGTTTTCCGCTTCGCCATATGTGTTGTAGGGCACCACCTTCCAGGTG
>Ga0172377_10004605_pt1 | contig 14165 bp, 10 predicted proteins | sample Pumphouse3metaG_FD_119749 | JGI IMG/M metagenome (GOLD analysis project Ga0172377, IMG submission 119749) | Leachate microbial communities from a municipal landfill in Southern Ontario, Canada - Pumphouse #3 metaG | ecosystem: Engineered > Solid waste > Landfill > Unclassified | place: Canada... | reverse complement strand
CATTAATTTATATTGATTCCATTAATTGGTTCTATATAGAGTGAGTGAAAATATTTAACTTTGGAGCTAATAAATAAAGACAGGCTATTTTTGACTTAAGATAGGAAGTTATTGTTCCAAGATCAAGATTTATTGCTCCAAGATAGGAAGTTGATGGGTAAAAAAGGAGCTTTTCCGACCCCAAAAAGCCCCTTTTTTTACACGAAAAAGCTCCTTTTTTGATATGGGAAAGCCCCTTTTTTGAGTATCAAGACTTGATATTTGAGTATAAAGATTTGATCTTAGTGTATAAAGACTTGATCTTGGAGTAACAACATAGGATAATATTATAAAGATATGGCTATGAAATATTTTAAATTCAAGAGTTTGTTTAATGGCAAGCAAATAAAGCTAATAAATTCAATCACTTATAACATTTTTATTATAACATTTTTAGCTTGCCTTTTGTCCATTACATCAGTTTTTTTCTCTTGATTATTAACCAATTAATTTCTCTTTTAATAAATATTCATAGTCTCTTTTTAATTCAACCAATTATTCTTTATTTTAAAGTTCCCACATAAATTACAGGATATGACCCACAAGTCATGCTTAATGACAATACGTTATTTATAATAGTCCCACTAAGATTTGTAATTGTGTAAGAAGGATATTCTACATCCATAACAATAGGAATTATATTATTTCCTGTTAATGTATAGCTTCCAGTGTTTTGTTTTACATAATCTATACCATTTATTTCCATATCAATTCTTAATGGCATAGCTTGTGCAAATTTAACTTGCAATAATTTTGCATTCATTTTCCCACTTGACAATTTTGTTTCAATTGAGATAGAATCTTCACTAAAGGCTCCACTTCCTTCTCCTACTGTAATTGTTCCAGCATAGTTTGCCGAACTTGTTTCTTCAATAGTTGTGTTGTTAACTGTTTCGTCTTTTTCTTCTGTACATGCAAATGCAAATGTGCAAAGCATAAGTACTAATAATAGTTTTTTCATTCTGTTTTTATTTATTAATTAAACGGTTTATTTGTGAATCATTATTTTTATTTTGGTAGTTCTATCTGCTACCATCCTTTCATTTCTTTTTGTATATTCCATAGTTTAAAATATAAACTTTTGTTTGCAATTAATTCGTCGTGTTTGCCTTGTTCTTTTAGCAAACCATTTTCAAGAACAATTATATTATCAGCATTTTTTATGGTTTTAAGTTGATGAGCAATAACAATTACTGTTCTTCCAATAATTAATTTGTTAATAGCTCTTTGAACTTCTACTTCATTTTCAGGGTCAAGTGATGCTGTAGCTTCATCGAGTAATACTATTGGTGCATTTTTCAAAATGGCACGAGCAATAGAAATTCTTTGTTTTTCTCCGCCCGACAAAGTGCAACCTCCTTCACCAACAATAGTATTGTAACCATTAGGTAATTTATTTATAAAATCATGACAACACGCTTGTTTAGTTGCTTCTATTATTTCAGCATCAGTAGCATTAGTATTCCCAAAACGGATATTATTTTTGATAGTATCTTGAAATAAATAAACATCTTGAAATACCATTGAGATATGTTTCATATATAATTCAGGATCCATTTCTACTATATTTTCTCCTGAAAACAATATACGTCCTTTCTGAGGATCATAGAACCGAGCGCATAGTTTCATCATTGTACTTTTCCCACTACCAGAAGGACCCACTAATGCGGTAAGAGTCCCTTTCTTCATTATAACACTTAAATTCTTTATTATTATTTTTTTACCATAACCAAACGATACATTTTCGAAACTTATATCTCCACTTTCTGCACAATCTTTATTCCCTGTCATTTCAGGTTCATTCATTAGGTTAAGAATGCGACCTCCAGCTAAAGCATAAAATTTAAATTCAGCAAAATTAGTCAAGGCAGATGTCAAAGGATCAAACACACGAGAACCTACAATTAGAAACATAACAAAAGTCATTAAATTAAGTTCTCCTCCTATAAGTAAGTATGAACCTAATAAAATCATCAAAGTCAGTCCAGATCTTACAAAGGCAATAGATAGAAGCATAAATGGACCCATTGCAGCTTCTTGAGTCATGCTTATTTTTTTTAATTTTTCAAATGAATTTTTCAAACGCTCAAATTTACTTCCCAACATATTATATGCTTTTATAATTCGTATTCCTTGTAGATATTCTTCCAAACGACTTCCTGCATTAATTTTTGCTTGAATAAGTTTTTTGCCTAAAGAAACTTGTAATTTATTAATAGCAATTAAAATAATCACAGCAATAGGGAGTGCAATAAACATAGCTACTGACATTTGCCAATTTATCCAAAGTAAGGATAAAAAAGCTAATATAGGCATAACTAATGCTCCTATAAGTTGTGGTAAATGGTGTGAAATACCTGTTTCAGCCAAAGTGAAATCGGAAATAATCATTCCAGCCATATCACCAGGATCTTTATTATAAATAGTCCCCAGAGAAAGTTTACGAAGATGCTCGGCCAGCTTTATTCTACCATCAGCACTCATTAGATATGCTCCTCTAAAATTATGAGAATAAGATTTACTTTCTGTCAAAGCCATAACTATCATATATAAAATAGCTATTCCAAATATAATCCAAAGATGTTCTATATCAAGACCCATTTCACTACCATTGAAAGCCTTGAAGATAGTATTAACTACTTCTATTGAGAGCATAAAAGGGACTACATTTACTAAGTTTGATAATATTGTAAAACCTACAGGTTTTTTTAATCTATCTGTATTTCCTATTGTAATATTCTTTATAGCATTCATTTCTATTCTATTATTTTGTTGTTATTTAAAGTCCATTCAAAAGCTTCAGTATATGCATCCCACATTTGTCGGTACAACCCGTTCTTTGCATGAAGAGTTTGATGCGTTCCTATCTCTTCTACAGACCCTTCTTTTAATACAATAATTTGATTTGCAGATGAAATAGAAGGTAAACGATGAGCAATTATCATTACAGTTTTGTCTTTTATTAACTCTTTTATTGCAAGCTGCATTTTATATTCATTTTCAGGATCAGCAAAAGCGGTAGCTTCATCAAGAACTAAAATAGGGGAATTCTTTAATATAGCTCGAGCTACAGAAACACGTTGAGCTTCACCTCCAGAAAGATAAACACCTCCTTCTCCAATCAAAGTGTTATATCCATTAGGTAATTGTCGAATAAAATCATCACATTGAGCCGCTCGAGCAGCTTCATATACTTGTTCTTTAGTTGCTTCGGGACAACCAATAGCAATATTCTCATAAAGAGTATCAAAAAACAAGAAAGAATCTTGAAAAACGAAAGAAACTATATTCATCAATGTTTCTATTTTAATATTACGAATATCAACGCCACCAATTAGTATTTTCCCTTCTGATACGTCCCAAAAACGAGGAATAAGGTTCGCAATTGTAGATTTTCCCGAACCAGATGGTCCTACTAAAGCTGTAATTTCTCCAACATTTGCTATAAACGATACATCTTTTAAAGCTTTTGTTCGAGTGGTTTCTTTTTCGTTTCTATAAGTAAAAGATACTTTTTCAAAAGAAATATCGTAATTTTTTGGTACTTGTGGATTTGTTGTTTCTGGAATTGGTTTTTCATCTAATATTTTATCTATTCGACTTACTCCCTCGTCAATCTCTTTTGTATTTGAAACAAGAAAAACTAACTTATAAAATGGGGAAGCAACGCCAGGTCCCATTATTATAAAAAATAAAAATACACCAGCTAAAGCAATATTATTCGGGTTTACGCTCAAAATTAAAAGCCCAATAGGAAGAATAAAAGTTACCACAGAATTAAGAATAACGGTAAACCATACCATCCCCGGTTGATAAGCATCACAAACCTTTAATGCATAATCTTTGTAAGCATTTATTGATTTTCCAAAAGCACGAAACGATTGAACTGTCTGTCCAAAAACTTTAACCACAGGCATTCCTCTCACATACTGCACTGCTGATGCACTCATTTCTTCTTGAACATCAAAGTATTCTTTCATGAAAACTTTACTTTTCTTTCCAAAAAAATAAGACATTTGAATTCCTATTCCTAAAGCAAGTGAGAAAAGACAAACTCCAGCCATCCAGCCATTCAAACTAAAAAAGATTATAAACATAAAAACAACTGTTGCCAATGTATTGATAATATCAGGAATAGAGTGTGCTATAAAAGTTTCTATTTTCTCAATATTTTGTTCCATATTTTTTTTTATTGCACCTGTGGAACTACTATTCAAAAAACCTAATGACAATTTCCCAATATGCTCAGAAAGTCTAATTCTCAAACCAAATAGAATACGAAATGCAGCTAAATGTGATGCCATCAAAGTAGCATAAAGCAAACTCAAACCTATTCCCAATCCTATAAGAGCAATCCAAGCCCAATGAATTATAAAAGCACTATTTACTTTTGAAATATCAGTCATATTGACTAATAATTCATTTAAAATTTCATATACTGCCCAAAAAGGAGTTAACATACAAATTGCACTAAGTGAGGATAAAATTCCCGATAAAATGAGTAATCCTTTTTTCTCTCCGGCTATTTCAAATAGTCGAGCAAGACCATTTTTTTTCTTTTTATTTTTTTTCATTTCTACAATTTTTATCTATACATAAACAACCAACTAACTCAAATTCAAGAGTAACATGGCTTATCTTATTTTCAGAAAGAATATGCTTAATATTATTTTTGATTTTCTCTATTTGTTTTATATCTTTCACAACTATATGAGATGTCAAAGCATTTTCTGTTGTACTTATTGCCCAAATATGAAGATGGTGAACTTCCAATACACCAAAGCATTCACATATTTTCTTTGAAATTTCTTCTGAATTTATAAATTTAGGGACTCCATCTAATACTAATCTAATACTTGATTTTAAAAGATTCCATGTTGAAAAAATAATGATAATTGCTATTATTAAACCAATTATAGAGTCAATAAAAGTTAATCCTGTAAACAAAATAATAAAACCAGAAAGGACAACACCCACAGAAACTAAAGCATCCATTGCCATGTGAATATAAGTCCCTTTTATATTTAAATCTCTGTCTTTATCTTTTATAAATAACCATGCTGTAATAACATTTATAATAATGCCAAATGCAGCTACCCATACAATAATATATCCTTCGACAGGTTGAGGATTAAATAGCTTCTCTATACTTTCAATAATTATCATAATTACTACCATAAGTAAAATAACAGCATTGAGAAAAGAAACAATTATTGTACTTTTCTTATATCCATAAGTGTATCGACTATTAGCATTTACTTTTGTAAGTTTAAATGCCACCATTGCGAGAACAAGACTTGTAACATCACTCAGATTATGACCCGCATCAGATAATAACCCCATAGAATTAAAAAGAAATCCAGCAATAAATTCAACTATAACAAATCCAGCATTTAAAATAATTCCAATAATAAAAGATCTATTCAATGAATTTATTTCGTGCTCGTGATGATGATTATGCTCGTGATGATAATTATAATTTTTCACTTTCAAATTTATTAAAAACTAAATTATACTTATTTTCAATATTCTACTATATCTTTTTATTTGTATCTAAACTTAAATCTAAATTTAATAGGTTATGCCATATTAAATTATAGTATCTTTTTATTTTAGACTTAATTTTAATAAATAAAACTTATATTAAGGTGCATCTTTCAATTTAATTTCTTAAATCGTATATAAATAAAGCATATAAACATTACTGAGAGCATTACAATCATTTCTAATTTGTACTGCAATGGATTAACCCATATTTCTTTCATTATCCCTATTCTTCCCATTACTTCTACAAATGTCCAAAATATAATGACTGTTGGTAAGGCATATCTTATTGCTGGTCCAATTGTTTTTATCTTTATTAATTTTCTAAACAAAAATATTGACCAGATTAAACACCCCATTGCTATTGCAATAGTCAATGGATGACGATCTCCAAGAATGTCTTTATCGTAAGCAAACATAAGTAACAAATATGAAGTCCACAAAAGCATAGTTGATTCCATAAATGTCGTAAAAGATTTATTGGTTGAAATTGTTGTATTTAATGATGGTGTCTTTATTTTTATTTTTCGTTGTATTGAGGAATACATTGTACATCCATTCTTGATTTTGAAGATATAGAATAGATTAAAAATAATTAGAAATCCTATTGAAGACATCATTAGAAGATATTCTGGCTTTGTTGTAATCTCTCCATTTTCAATAATTGGTGCCACTGCTAATTTATTAGCAAAATACATATATCCAAATTCTATCCAACCTGTCCAAACCAATAAACTACCAAAAAAACCTAATAATGTAGATTTAATGTCTTTTGATGTTAGAGAACCAATATAAGTTAATATTAATCCAAAGACTCCCAAAAGGAATGCAGCAATATTTAATAGTGTTCCTTTGAGGAAATGTTCCATAAGAATCATGGCAGCATGTCCTAATGGCATAGATAGTAATACTATTAAAAAAGCTATTACTCCTTTATTATTAATTTTATTCATTAGCATATATAAATTCTTTTTAATTGTAAATTATCTCCCAAATAATTTTTTATTTATTTCTAAGTCTCTTTCTGTAATATTTTTCACTCTATTTCTTCTGAATAAAATTTAACGTGTCCTGTTACAGAATTTTCGTTTTGATATTGTGTAAATTGAACTTTATAATATTTTTCTCCATTTGCAGTGCGAAATATATACACAGGAGCTTTTAAATATAATGGAGGCATAACCAAACTTCCGTCTTCATTTTTCTTAAAAACTATAACAGTTGTTTCTGATTTTACTGTATTAGTAGTTGTTCCATTCATTTCTTCTGTTGCTATGAGTTTATCGGCAACAAATGTTGCATTTTCTGGCACCTTTGATACGCTTGAAAAAGATATAGAGGAATTAAATGTATAAACACCTCCTTGTGAAGATATTGATGTAGACGCTCCACTATTTGTTCTAATTAAATAACGACGAACTGCAAAATCCCAATCTGAACGTTTTGACCAGCTTTCATTGTCTTCATCGTTTTCTTCACCAGTCCCTACAATTTTCTTTTCTGAAAGCGAGTAATAATTCCAAGTTGTTTTGGAAGAGGCATCAATATATGTTTCTTTTGTTTCTCCTGAATTTTGTGTACTATCATATTCTTTTGAGCAAGAAAAAAGTGATATTAACACAATTGGCAGAGCAAATAATATTTTCTTCATCTTATTTTGTTTTAATTATTAATATTCTGTTATTTGAAAGCATATCTCAACCCTATAAGATATTGTCGTCCTGGATTTATAAATGATGAATCTTTGAAATTAAATATATTATCACACTTTAGAGTCAGCTCCAATGTATGTTTTTTGATGTCAAATGGTTTAACAAAAACCACTTTCCAAACACAATAAGTTTTTGATTCAGATAATGAATAAGTTTCATCTCCCTCATTATTTGTTAGAACTTCTTGATATAATTTTGGGGAGTTCATTCTGCCTGCAATTTGTAATGAGAAAGGACTATGAGCAATGTTGCTATTCCAAGTAACAGATATTGTTCCACTGTGTTTAACATTACTACTAAGTTGTAATCCAGTAGAATTATCTTTTGCATTGCAGTAACTATAATTTCCTTTAATAACTAACTCCTTGAATAGAATATAAGACAAGCTTATATCAACTCCTTTAAGAATTGCACTACTTACATTCTTGTAGTATTTTTCGTTTGCTCCTTCTGAATTAATCACATCATATTGAGTGATTTTATTATCGATATTATTGTAATATGCAGATAAAGAACCATTGAAGTTATCTTTTATATATTCAGCAGATATTGAAGAGTATAAGCCCTTTTCTGCTTTTAAATCAGGATTTCCATATATCCAAAACATTCCTTGATGATCAAAATCATAATAAAGTTCTTTAATGCTTGGTGCTCTAAATGCTGTTCCTATTCCTGTTCTGAATTTAAATCCTCCAATCTCATACATAATTGATACCTTTGGAGTAAAAGCAAAGTTAAATTGTGTATTATAAGTATATCTTGCTCCTGCAACCATATCTAAATTATTTAAAATCTTATAATCTGCCTGAGCAAAAGCATTTATATCATCTAAAGCTTTAGTTGTAGGATTAATTCCTAATGTTTTTATTGCATAATTTTCTTCATGATTATGTTCCAATCCTCCAACTATTTCTAATTTTTCATTTGCTTTAAAACTATTTACTAATCTTGATGATATATAATCTGCTGTATTTTGCTTATGCTCCTCGTTATTCTTTTTTTCTAATACTATATAATCAAAATACTTATCCCAATTCATACTTAATCTAATGTTATTTCTTTTATCAGATGATATATATCCAATATTAGTTCCTAAGGCAAAAGTATGTGTCAATGGGTGAGATACATTCATACTTCCATCAACATTAAACGTTTCGTGGAGAAAATAACGACCTATTACATTAAAATTGAATCTTTCTATAGGCTTATAATTCAATTTTACATTTCCACCATAATCTTCATATCGAGCAGCGTATGCACCTGTTCCATCTTCACCAAATCCGTCAGAAGAATTCCTGAAAGCACTTATTCGAGTGGATATTTTTTTAAGTTTAATTCCAGCATCTATTTTAGTATTCCACGTATTATTACTTTCTTCTATAATATTTGCCCCTGCTTCAAATTTATCTATAGGTTCTTTGGTTATAATATTTATCACTGCCCCAACAGCATTAGAGCCATATAAGGCTGAAGCTGCTCCATTAATAACTTCTATTCTTTTTATGTTATTAACATCTATTTGATCAAGATTGATATTACCACTTGCACCTTCTGAAACAAGACGCTCTCCATCAATCATAAATAAAATGTATCTACTATTTAAACCTTTTATTAGCATGTTATTCCCCATTGCGTTAGGCGATACAACAATGCCAGGGATATTGTCCTGTAATGATTCGAGAGTAGAAATAGCTCCTGATTTTTGAATTTCTTTAGATTTAATTACCGTTGTAAGAATTGGTGTATCAGACAATCTTTTTTCCGTTCTCGTTCCAGTAACAACAATTTCTTCCAAATGGTGGGGATTTTCTGGCATAATAAAAACCACAGAAGTATCATTGCTTAATAATATAGATTTTGTTATCATATTATATGACGAATAATAAACTGTTTTTAAAATAATATTTCCCTGAGGTACGTTATTTATTATGAAATATCCTTTGTTATCTGTTTGTGATCCCTGTTTTCCTGTGGTAACATATACGCCCATTAGTGGTTCGTTTCGAAGAGAATCCAATACAAATCCCGATATATTATAAAATTTATTTTGAGCATTGAGAGAGACTGCACATAACAATAATAATAGTAAGAAATAATAGTTTTTAATCTTCATTGTTTTTTTTATCATCATTTTCGAGTGCAAAATTACTATGACTCAAAAAAGCATACAATACCTTTTTATAGGTAAAATAAAGGACTATATACCTAAATAATATGAGTTCATACAAACAAGTTGTTTATATCATATAACATTGAGATAACAACCTCATTTAAGAATCAAACTTTATTTCAAACAAACAGCACAAATAAACCAATAAAAATAAGTTCTTTCCAAGAATTGCTAATGATTAACATATTATTTGTACTTTTGTCAATTAAATTTTTATGAAAGTGATGTTTTTGAATTGGTGTAATATTAGGAGTTTTAAGGTAAAGGCATTTGTTTTGATTTGTCTATTTTGTGTTTTTAGCATTTCTTCTTTTGCTCAGGATAGAAAAAAGTTGGAGAATGAAAAAGCGAAGATAGAAAAAGAAATTAATGCTATCAATGCTATTTTGAAAGAGACAAAGAATACTAAGAAGATGTCTGCTTCTGAACTTTATATATTAAAGAGAAAAATTGCTTCTCGTCAAAAACTTATTGATAATATCTCAAGGCAGATGGGAATATTAAATGGTGAAATAAAAACAACTCAAAAATCCATTACTGAACTTAGAGATGAAATTGAAGTCTTAAAAAAAGATTATGCTAAGATGCTTCGTTATGCTCAAAAAAACAGAACTTCAACAGACAAAATGATATTTATTTTTTCTTCAAAAGATTATCGCCAAGCTTATCAAAGATATGTTTTCTTTAAACAATATGGAGATATGCAAAAGAATATGATGCAATCCATAATGGATAAATCCAATGAATTAGAAAAGAAAACTGATGAATTGTCATTAAAAAAAGAAAATCAAGAAAGTCTTTTACAGCAAGAACAAAAAAATAAGACAAGCTTAACTCAAGAACAGGTTGTTAAAGAGAAAACTATTAAGCAGCTAAGTAATAAGGAAAAACAACTTACAAAACAAATAAACGACAAGCAAGCAAAGCGTAGAAAACTACAAAATCAAATTAATGCTGCCATTGCTGCTGAAGTTAGAAAACAAACAAATATTGCTTCTAAAAAGAAAGCAACTCAACATCCTACGGCAACAACTCATGATGAAGCAAAACCATCAAAAAAGACAGAATATGTAATGTCTGCTACTCCAGAAGAAGTAAAACTTTCTAATAGTTTTTCAGCTAATAAAGGTAGATTGCCTTGGCCTACAGATCAAGGTGTTGTTACAAGTAATTTTGGAAGACATCCTCACCCCGAAATGAAAGGGATAATGATAGAAAACAATGGAATAGATATACGTACACCAAGAGGAGCTGCCATAAGAGCTGTTTTTGAAGGGGTTGTTTCAAAGGTTTTCACAGGTCCAAATGGGCAACAAATTGTTATTATCCGCCATGGTGAATATTTAACAGTTTATACTAACCTTTCTTCTGTTTCAGTTTCTAATGGAACAAAAGTTTCTACAAAACAAAAAATTGGTACTGTTTACACAAATAGTGATAATGTTTCAGAAATTAACTTCCAAGTATGGAAAGGAAACAGCAAACAAAATCCTTCAAGTTGGATAAAATAATAATAATACATTTATATAACATGAGAAGATTAAAATTAACATTAACCATTGCATTACTGTTTTTTGTTTGCAGCAATGCTTTTTCTCAAGCCAAATGGAATTTCAAGACAAACAAAATCAATGATTCAATTGCAGAATTGGAAATGAATGTAAGCCTTGGGAAAGGTTGGCATCTGTATTCACAAAAAACTAAAGGGACAGAGCTTCCTATTGAATTTAGTTTTGAAAAAAATAAAAACTATGATAGAATAGGTGGAGTAAAGGAGCCTAAATCAATATCAGAATATGATAAATACGCAAAAGATACATCTCGACATTTTGAAGGTAATGTTACATTCCGTCAAAGAATCAAGATAAAAAGCAATAAAGACTTTGTTGTCAAAGGTTCTGTCAATTTCCAATTATGTGAAAAGGGTTCTTGTATTCCCCCCAATGATGTACCTTATACTTTTAATGTAAAAGGGAATCCTAAAGCTGGAGAAATTATAGAAACAGAAGCTACAGGAAATACAGAAACAACAACAGAAACCTCAATAGGTAAAACAGCAGAAACCTCAACAATTTCTGCTTCATCTAACGTAAAAGGAAAAAGCGATTCGATGCTAATAATTTTCTTTATCTCACTTGGAGCTGGATTATTAACACTTATAACTCCTTGTGTATTCCCAATGGTTCCAATGACAATTTCCTTCTTTATGAAAGGGAAGAAAAGCAAAAAACAAGGACTTAAAGAAGCTTATTTCTTTGGAGGGTCAATAGTATTTATATTCGCAATACTTGGACTTGCTCTTACCTTACTTTTAGGAAAAGATGCAATGTATATTATATCAACCAACTGGATCCCAAATACAATATTCTTTGTTATATTCATGATATTTGCATTCTCTTTCTTTGGATTATTTGAAATAACATTACCATCTTCCTGGATAAATAAATCAGACCAAAAAGCCGACAAAGGAGGATATATTGGAGCATTCTTTATTGCTCTTACAACTGTTTTAGTTTCATTCTCATGTACAGGACCAATTCTTGGAGCAGCACTTATGGGAATAGCATCAAGTTCAGCAAGCAGTTTCGTATTCTTTATTTCTATGATAGGCTTTGCAATAGGTTTTGCTCTTCCATTTACTCTTTTAGCAATGTTCCCTCATTATCTTTCCAAGATGAAATCAGGTTCGTGGCTAAACACAGTGAAAATTGTATTTGGATTCTTAGAAATAGCACTTGGTTTAAAATTCCTTTCAATGGCAGACCTTAGTGCCGAATGGGGACTTTTAGATAGAGAAACTTATTTAGTCCTTTGGATAGTAATATTTACTTTACTTGGATTATACTTGTTAGGTAAACTAAAATTCAAGGGTGATTCCGACTTAGAACATATTGGAGTTGGAAGATTATTTCTTTCAATAATAACATTCTCTTTTGCACTATACATGATTCCAGGTCTTTGGGGAGCACCATTAAAAGCAATTTCAGGATATATTCCTCCTATGACAACTCAAGACTTCAATATTGAAAAATTAATTGTAGAGAATGCAGGGAAAGGTACAGCTGTAGCTGGAGGAGTTAATGAACTTCCTAAGAATAGAAAATATGCCGACAGGCTTCATTACCCAACAGGATTTGATGGTTTCTTTGACCTTGACGAAGCAAAAGCTTATGCAAAAAAAGTTGGGAAACCAATCTTTATAGATTTCACAGGAAAAACTTGTGCTAATTGTAGAGAAATGGAATATTACGTTTGGGAAGACAAAAAGGTAAAAGAAATTCTAACTCAAGACTATGTTATGGTTGCTCTTTATGCTGATGCCAACACAATTGACCTTCCAGAAAATGAATGGGTAAAAGCAAAAGACGGAACTATTATTAAGACCCTTGGAAAGAAGAATCATAACTATCAAATAGAAAACTTTAAAGTTAATGCTCAACCTTTCTATGTTATTATGGACTCAGAAGGAAAACTTCTTACAAAAGAACCAAGGAGTTATGATAGAAACGTAGAAAACTTTATTAAATTCCTTGATGAAGGAAAAGCTAACTTCAAGAAATAAAAAAATAATTTCCAATATATAAAAAGAGGCTATCTCATTGAAGGTAGCCTCTTTTGTATAATATTATTAGATATTTGTATTAGATTAACTTAGCTAATTTTTCTGCTAAATCACATACACGGTTTGAATATCCGTTTTCGTTGTCGTACCATGAAACTACCTTTACCATATTTCCATTCATCACCATTGTTAGTTTAGAATCAAATATTGATGAGTGAGGGTTACCAATTATATCACAGCTTACGATAGGGTCTTCTGTGTATTCTAAAATACCTTTCATTGGACCTTCTGCTGCTGCCTTCATTACTGCATTGATTTCTTCTTTTGTTACAGATTTTGAAAGTTCAACTGTTAAATCAACAACAGAACCATCTGGAGTAGGAACTCTCATTGATAAGCCGTCTAATTTTCCTTTTAATTCGGGTATAACTAAACCTACTGCTTTTGCTGCTCCTGTACTTGTTGGAATAATTGAAACTGCTGCTGCTCTTGCACGACGAAGATCTTTGTGAGGAAGGTCTAAAATATGTTGGTCGTTAGTGTATGAGTGAACTGTATTCATCAAACCTCTAACAATTCCAAAATTGTCGTTAAGAACTTTTGCTACTGGAGCTAAACAGTTAGTTGTACAAGATGCATTAGAAACACATGTCATATCCTTTGTAAGGATGTCATCATTAACGCCTAATACAACTGTTGCATCAACATCTTCTGCATGATCGGCAGGAACTGTTAATATAACTTTCTTTGCACCAGCTTTTATGTGTTTTCCCATTTTTTCTTTGTTACGGAAAATACCTGTTGATTCAATTACGATATCAATTCCAAGTTCTCCCCAAGGAAGGTTTTCAGGGTCTCTTTCTGCATATACTCTTATTTTCTTTCCGTTTACAACAAGATATTCACCTTCTGCATAAACTTCACCATCGAAACGACCATGAACAGAATCATATTTTAATAAATGCGCAAGAGTTGTTGCATCCGTTAGGTCATTAATTGCGACAACCTCTACATTGTTTTTTCTTTGTATGTTTCTGAAAGAGATTCTTCCGATACGTCCGAATCCATTGATTGCTATCTTTACCATTTCGTTTTATTATTTTGATTAATAATTCCTTTTGTTCAAATACATAGATTT
>Ga0172377_10004604_pt1 | contig 14168 bp, 10 predicted proteins | sample Pumphouse3metaG_FD_119749 | JGI IMG/M metagenome (GOLD analysis project Ga0172377, IMG submission 119749) | Leachate microbial communities from a municipal landfill in Southern Ontario, Canada - Pumphouse #3 metaG | ecosystem: Engineered > Solid waste > Landfill > Unclassified | place: Canada... | reverse complement strand
TCTAGCCTTTGCGTTAAGTTAGTCATACTTAAGTGAGGGTTCCCTTTTGTATACTTAATTATAGGTATAACAATATATAAAAAGCAATATTTGACAATGTTAACGCAAAAGAAAATGAAACAAACACAATTTCAATAAGAAACCATCGTCATTTCAAAATTTCTTTCCGTTTACTATGTCACTTAACAATAAATCGGTTCATTAACTATTAAAAACTGGTAAATACGACCATTTAAATTGACTATTTTCAAAATAACACATAGACTCATAATCATAAACAAGACAAAAAAAGGATAAATATATGCGTGGATTTATATTAAACAACGGATTCTATATTTCTAAATCCCAAGATTACAAACGAAATAGACTTAAAGATGAATTTTTAAAACAAGGTGTAGAGGTGGATTTGCTCACTTCTACCGAAATAAATTTTTACATGGAAAATTCTAAACTCTATATAAGAGGTATAGAGAAGTACGATTTTTGCGTATTTTTAGACAAGGATGAAAATCTCGCTTACGCCATACAGGAATTCATTCCTGTATTCAACTCTCCGGAGGCTTTGTCCAGCTGCAACGACAAGATGGAAACTTACATAAAACTGGCAAATTCCGGAATTATTACTCCCAAAACGATACCTTCTCTTCTCTGCTACAACAGAAATCCTTCCCAGGATGCTATCGACGCATTTTTAAACAACGTCGAAACGGAACTGGACTACCCTTTTATATGTAAGCAGTGCTACGGTTCGCTTGGTTTGGAAGTCTATTTGATAAATAACAGACAGGAACTTGAGGAAATATATGTAAGACTTCTTAAGATTCCTCACGTCTACCAGGAATACATCGAAAACTTCAAGGGTAAGGACTACAGAGTATTTACCGTTGGTGGAAAAGCTGTGGCGAGCATGTTGCGACAAAATGACGACGACTTTAGATCCAATATATTTTTGGGCGGAAAAGGTCACGCAGTTGTCCTTCCTCAACACATTTTAGACGTAGCGGAACGGGCTAGTAAAATATTAAAACTGGACTACGCGGGTTGCGACATATTAATTAACAAAGATAACCAACCTACGCTCATCGAAGTCAACTCAAATGCCTTCCTTTCAGAGATAGAAAAAGTATCGAAAGTCAACATAACAGAAAAGTTAGTTAAACACGTGCTGAATCAACTACATTCAGCCTAGAATATGTTGATTTTCGGTTGTTTAACTTGAAATTGAAACCGGTTTCATATATATTCAAATATGCGTCCTGATTTCCAAGATGAGTTAGAAATTCAGGCTACAGATGAGGTAAAAATTATGGAAAATGAAGTATTAACAATTACGTATGAAGGTAAAGAAGAAAAAACAATTGAAGAATTAATTCCCAACGGGAAGAATTTTTGTTTTGTTCGTGCTGAAATTGAGAATCGTTTACGCGAATTATCCTATGTCGTTAAAGGTCCTGTAACGATCAAGTTGTTCAAACTTGCCGGCGATACAGAATCTATGTACATATATAAGAATACGCTTAGATATGTCGTTTCTATGGCAGTCCGCAATGTATTGCCTGACGTATCGGTAAAATTTTCAAACGACATTTCTCGTTCGATTTACGTTCGCGCATCCGAACCTTCCAAATTTAAGATCAACACTTTGCTCATAGCAGAGATTGAAAAAGAGATTCAACGTCTTATCGATGCTGACTTGCCTATCAAAAAGAGATTGATAACCAAAAAAGAAGCTATCGCTCAATACAAAGCAGTCAACATGGAAGATAAATTAGATATTTTAGCTTATCGTTCCGAACAGATGGTTCACCAGTATGTTTGTGGCGATTACTTCGACTACATGTACGGATATATGATGCCTTCAACAGGTTACATCCACACATTTAAGATTCTACCTAAGATGCCCGGTTTCTTGGTGCAGTTCCCCCGCGCTGAATTCAAAGGACAAATTCCTCCATTCACACGCGAAACAGTATTTGAGAGAACCCTCGAAGCATCGCGCAAGTGGTCCGCACTCGTCGGATTGTCAACGATTGCTGACGTCAACGACACAGTAAGAAACTTAGGTTCAACAGATTTCATCATGATGAGTGAAGCTCACCATTCAAACCAACTCGCTGAATTAGGTTTACAAATTGTAAATTCCCCTTCCGAAATCAAATTGATTTGTATCGCTGGTCCTTCCTCTTCCGGTAAGACAACATTCGCTAACCGCTTGAGACTCGAATTGCTCTCGCTCGGTATCAATCCCATCCGTTTGAGCGTCGACGATTACTACCTACCTAAAGTAGATATGATCAAAGAACCTGATGGATCAGTCGATCTAGAATCGATAAAAGCTTTCGACGTACAACTTTTCAACCAAGATATGTTGAAGTTAATCGAAGGTGAAAAAGTCACCATCCCTGCTTACGACTTCAAGACTGGCTCACGCCACCCTGGTCGCACTTTGCAGTTAGCTGAAGGTCAACCCATCATCGTCGAAGGTATACACGCTTTGAACGAACAGTTGACTAACTTGATTCCCAAGCATGAAAAATTCAAGATTTTCATCGCTCCTCAAGCTCAAATAAACGTCGATGATCACACGCCCATTTCCCTTACGGATTTGCGTCTGTTGAGAAGAATAGTCCGCGATGCGAAATTCAGACACTCTTCAGCAGAAGAAACCTTAGATATGTGGCCTTCAGTCCGTAAGGGTGAATTCACTTGGATTTACTCGACACAGGAATCTGCCGACTACGTATTCAACTCTCTTCTTCCCTACGAGTTGTGCGTTATGAGAGAGCACGCAATGCCTTTGCTTTCTCAAGTTAAAAAGACATCCAAGCACTACGTCACATGCAGACGTTTGATCAACTTCTTAAAATACTTTGAAAAGGTTGATGAAAACAACGTTCCCGACAATTCCCTCATGCGTGAATTTATCGGTGGCAGCTGCTTCAGAGACGTCTAATATCCAACGATTTTAAATCCGCTGCGAAGGTTAAACTTTCGCAGCTTTTTTATTGGATTTTATCAAAATTAGAACATTTCATATAAATATGCGGATATATATCATGAAAATCAGGGATTTACGATGATTTGTCTTGACAAATGATAGCGTTTACATTTAAATAGAAGTATGGAAAGTTTTTATAGGATTTCCTTCCTGAAAAACAACCGTTACTATTTATCTCAGCCCTCTTGAGATAAATATTGTTTCTAGATGAAGCGCATTTAAAACACACAACTTTAATTTTCTTATTCCCCCTAGAAAACGCAACATCTTAGAAATTATAAGAAGAACGAAATCCATTTATCTTCTTCTTATAAAGCCTGCCTTTTCTCTATTTCGAAGGCAGGCTTTTAATTTGCATTTTACCTGTTCACAAACTTCTCTATATTTAGTAGAATAACAATGTAATTATGAAACCTAAACACTACGTATATTCATCCAAGAAAAGAGATGATTTTCTCACGATCGTCAACAATCAGCGGGACATACCTTCCGACTATGTTTTTATGCCTAAAAATATATTTTTTAAAGTCGGCAGTTGGCTTTTCAACTACGGAGTAGCTATTCCGATTCTCTGGTGCATATCAAAAGCGACAAATCACACCAAGGTAGTCAATAAGCGCAAGCTAATGAAGCAGGTGAAGCACACCGGCTACATTATATATTCCAACCACGTTTTGATGTCAGACGGCTTTATTCCGGCTGTCTTTAATTGCTGGCCTAGAAGAACTTACATCATCTCTCTTCCCGAGACTTTGATGGTAAATAAACCTTTTCAAATCCTCTTGAAAATGCTCGGAACAGTTCCCTTACCCGGAGGTTTTAAATCCGGAATGAACTTTTTGAAATTTCTCAAGGAAAAACTAGATAAGAACTGCGCGGTAGCCATATACCCGGAGGCGACTATTTGGCCTTACTACACGGGTCAAAGACCGATTCGCGAGGGGAGCTTCAAATATCCTAGAATGTTTGATAAACCCGCTGTATTCTCCTGCACCACATTTAGAAAACCCACCGGGCTGCTGAAGAAATTTAAAAAGCCTAGAATCGTAATTTATCTGTCTGACGCCGTATACCCTTGCAGAAACATCGTAGCGAAAGAAGATGAAAAGCGAATTGAAAAACTCTACGTTCAGTTTATTGAAAAGATTTCCAACATGAAGGAAAATTACGCGGTGAACGATTACGTTTTAGATCAAAAAGCTTTGGAAAAATTCAAAGAAAAACCCGGGAAGTAATCCCGGGTTATTTATATTTAGAACAAAATTAATCCGTGTAGATAACGCTTGCTACTATGTTGTATTCAATCGCGTACAGGTAAGCAGTATCTTGATCGTAGGTCAAATACCACATCTCCGCGTTGTCTTTTACCTGATCGTAGCTGGGATTGACTCTCTCATCTATCTGGTCGTAGAAGAAGTAATAGTCTCCGATATTGGTGTGAGCGTCGTATGGCAACATCGCTCTCTGCTCGGTTGTCAGCTCGGTAAGCCAAAGCGAATCCTCACCAGTTATGACATTTTCAAAAGCCGTAATTTCAGTGGGATTTTGATAGCTTTCAACTATTTCGTTTCTGAAGTATGTCGTACCATCTATCGTTTTTTCGTGAGTGTTTGTGTAAAGGATATAATCCTCGGGAAGCGGGGCGTTGATGATCGGCTCAAGCCACCTGACTCTATCCGCAGCAGCGTTGCTTGAAGCGTACATCGTTCCTGTGATGCCGAAGACCAAGTTAGAAACGATACCTACAACCGAAGTAACAAACAGAACTTTTCTTCTCGCGTTAGTTCCGGGCTTTTGATAGTGAAGCAATACCAGAACTATCAAGCAGATAGTACACACTATTAAGCCGACCCAAAATGTCCAAATGTAAGCGAATTTATCTGCGGGAATCGCATTGATGAATATCGGAATAAGAATGAAAAGGACGGCTATTCTAATCAGTATTTTTGTCGTGTTTTCGTTTCTTGTTAACTTTCTCGCCATCTCGTAGTAAGACTCGTAATGCTTTGTGGGTTTATACGAGGAGATGTATAGGAATACTCCTGCTTTTTCCTGTATAAATTTGCGCATCAAATCGAATGAATCGCCGTGGCGCTTTCTAAATCTACCGTTCTTGTTTATCAAATAGACTCTTTTTTTAGTTACGATGTACATAAATTGCTTGGATTCGACTAGTCGAATGACGTCCGAGTACGGCAAGTGTTCCGTGTCGACGATATCGTCCGTGTTCTCCTCGTCGTTTTCCGCATCTTTTTCAAACACAAATTTCTCCACGTGAATGGACGTGCGTATAATCATCTCTTTTTTAAAGAGACAGACGTCGTAGTTGAGTCTAAATTTTCTCTTTCTTATCCTCGGATCAATCCGAGCTATAAACATTTGAATATTTACGAATAAGTATCCTATAAAAAATGCAGGAATTATAAGAAGAAGCAAAATGTAAGTCTTGTAGTCCGGGTACACGAAAGAAAAACCGACAGTGAGACCAACCATAATGACAGCTAATACGCATTCCAGTATTCTCAGAGAGTTAAACTGCTCTTTTGCTATAATTTTGAATTCTTTGTATCCGATGATAAATCTATTGTTGTATTTTGCACCAGAAAAATTCATCTTAATGGCATTTGGATCTTTTATAATTACTCGTCTTTCGGTGATGTCCGTCATTTTAAATAAATGTCCCTTTAAAAATATCTTTGTTTTTTGAATATTTCTTCTCTTTAAATTATAGCATAGAAACAGGTTGGTAATATTTATTAAAAAATATTAAACCTGCGTAAAAATGTTACTTCAGGTAGTCTAAGATTACTTTGTATTGTTCACACAAACGCTCCAGACTCCACCCGGCGTTAGCGGGAGATGTCGAAGGTAGTTTGATTACGGGAATATCGACGCCCTCAACGTGCTTTTGGTACAAGTCGTAAGCTTTGTTTCCGTTGCAGATTATCAATCTCAAGTTGGAATTGTTCGAAATGGATTTGATGTCGTTAACTTTGACGTTTTTTATAGAACTGTCGGACGAACCTACGATTTCGCAAGACTCGATAACGTCCCACAAAGCCAAATTGTGACGCAGTATGAACTCCGTTCTCGAATCGTTATCATCCGGTATGTCCTCTTTAAAAAGAAAAGACAAAACTTTCCAAAATCTATTCATTTTATGTCCGTAATAGTACGATATCTTTCTCGATTTAACGGAGGGAAAAGAACCTAGTATAAGCACTTTTGATTCTTTAGAGTATATTTTAGGTAGTTCGTGTAATAAGCGTTTCATAAATACATTATATATGTAAATATGTAGACATATAAAGGAAAATAGTTAACAATATATATATGAAAAATATAACTCAGTACGTCAAGGACTACAATCACTCCAATTTCGAGATGCATCCGCTAAATCCAGTGGATATTTTGATATTGGCGGAAATCTCATACTTTGAATTGAAGCGATATTCCAGTTTGTATTCCTCAAACCGATTTGAAAAGTTGAGTTTGCTCAACGACAACCTGATAATCAAGAAGATTGCCAAGCACACTTTGGATTTTAAAAACAACGATCCTCTGTTTAAGCTCATGTTTGAATCCGAGAGATTCAAAGGCTTAAAACTGGGTTTTTACGATTCTTCTTTCTCCTCGAAAGAGACGATGCAGTACGCTTCCATGGTATTTAAACTTGGAAATAACTACGTCATAGCCTACCGCGGTACGGACATGTCGATACTGGGTTGGCAGGAAGACTTGAATCTCGCTTATATAGATAAACTCCCCTCTCATCAAAGAGGTATTGATTATCTTAAGTCAACGATCGATCAGATACCTGAAGGCGCAAACATATTTGTAACAGGACACTCAAAAGGCGGAAATTTCGCCACCTATTCAGCGACCAACATTCCCAAGAAGCACCAGGACAGAATTAAAGCTGTCTACGACTTCGATGGGCCAGGTTACAAATCCGATATATTTAGCAAACCTATGTTTTTAAATATCGAACACAAGTACAACAAGATAATACCTTACGATTCCCTGGTTGGAATGCTGCTTACCGACTACAAGAAATACAAAGTAGTAAGCGCCACCGGAATAAACGGAATAGTGCAGCACTCGCCCTTCGCCTGGAGCATAGGCGAAAGCGATTTTGAATACGCTCCCCGCGTATCTAAGTCATCCAGAGCCTTTGACAAAGCCTTGGACGAATGGTTAGCAGGAAGAGACGACGAGACCAAGAAGCAGTACACTGCCGCTCTGTTCTCGTTCCTAGATAGGTGCGGAATAAAAGATCTATCGCAACTTTCAGGTGATGTCATGCCGCTTTTTAAAAAGGCAGTAGCTCAGCAAAAACTCATTAAAAAAGAATCGAAGAAACAAGCCTACGCAGCTTTGTTCGAGCTAGGTAAACTATTCCTCCGCTACAGATTCTCCAGAGACGTTTAAACTCAAAAAGAAAAGGCTCTACTTAATCGTAGAGCCTTTATTATTTAGTCTTCGTTTTTCTTTGCTGTTTTAAGCATGAGTGAATTTAGATTTTCAACAAAGGCTTTCTTATCCTTAACTTCAAATCCTTCAAGCATCATAGCTTCGTCGTACAACAGGTTACCGTACTGTTTGATGGATTCATCATCCTTCAAAGTTGAAATGGCTTTAAACAGATCGTGTTCGGGGTTAATCTCGAGAACCTTAACTGATTTAACCTTGTCAGCATCGGACTTTTGAACAGCTTGTTCTTCGTTGATGACGTGTTCCATATTCATGGATAGACCATCTTTAGTGGTGATACATACGGGTGAATCAACCAACTTAGACGAGAAGCTTACTTCGTCTACTTTATCCTTTAAAGTTTCCTTTATGGTATCGAGCAATCTCTTGTTTGTTGAAACGAGCGAATCGATCTTATCCTTCTCTTCTTTGGATAACTCTTCAGCGTTCACATCTGAAATGTTCTTAAATTCGCACTTGTCGTATTCTCTGAGCATCATGATTGTAAACTCATCGATATTCTCATCCATCAAGAGCACATTCTCTCCGCTCTTCTTGAATTTTTCCAACTGAGGCAACAGTCTTATCGAAGCTTCTGTCTTACCTGATGCGAACCAGATGTTCTTTTGCTTTTCGCCCATTTGTTCCTTGTAAGTAGCAAGGTCGATGGGTTTTTCTGAATTGAGCGATTTGTATACTAACAAATCCTTCAACTCTTCATTTTTTGCACCGTAAGTTGAGTAGATACCAAACTTGATGTTGTTGCCGTATATCTTGAAGAACTTGAGATAGTTCTCGTAATCGTCTTTTTTAAGCTCTTTGAGTTTGGATGTGATCTTTGCTTCTATATTCTTGGAAATTCTCTTCATAACGGGAGAGTTTTGCAACATTTCACGAGAGATATTGAGCGAGAAATCATCCGAATCTACCAAACCTTTGACAAACTTGTAATGATCAGGAATCAATTCAGCGCACTTTTCTTTGATGAATATGCCCTTTGAATAAAGGGATAATCCCTTTTCGTAATTCTCCGAATAAAGATTGTAAGGTGCGTGGCTAGGAATGAATAACAAAGCGTTGTAACTGAGTAAACCTTCGGCTTTGACAAATATTGAAATCAAAGGTTTTTCGTAATCGCTGAACTTTGTCTTATAGAATTTTTCCAACTCTTCATCGCTGACTTTAGACTTTGCTTTCTTCCAAAGTGGAACCATGGAGTTGAGAGTCTTATTCTCTACTACATCCTCGTATTTTCCTTCGATTGCTTTGCCGTCTTTATCGAGTTTGGGCTTGGATGAAGTGACGAACATATTGATGGGATATCTGATGTAGTCAGAGTACAACTTAACGAGTTCTTCAATCTTTGAATCCTCAAGGAAATCGGAATATTTGATCTCGTCTGTATCATCTTTTAAATACAGGGTGACAACTGAACCTGAATCCTCTTGTTCAGCGTCGGAAATCGAGTATTTTGAAATGCCGTCAGACTCGAATAGGTAAGCCTTGTGACCGACCGCTTTGGTGCGAACGACAATCTTTTTTGCAACCATGAATGCCGAGTAGAAACCGACACCGAATTGTCCAATGATATTGACGTCTTCGCCCTTTTCTTTGGATTTCATGGCTTTAGCTAAGAATTCTTTCGAACCAGATTTAGCTATCGTACCTAAGTTTTCAACTATATCCTTCTTGGACATACCAATGCCGTTATCTGAGATTTCGATAGTTCTGGCTTTCTTGTCCTTTGTTATGTTGATGACGTAATCCTTTTGAGGATACTTTCCTTCTGATGTGAGGGACATGTACTTGTACTTGTCGATAGCGTCAGATGCGTTAGACAATATTTCTCTTAGAAATATCTTCTTGTCTGTATAGATGGAGTTAACCATTAGGTTTAGTAATTGTTTGGACTCCGTTTGAAATTCTTTTTCTTCTTTCATATTAATCTTGTACCTCCGTAGTATTTCTATATTTCCTATTGTACTCATATATTTAGCACTTTCAAGTATAGAGTGCTAAATATATTGAAATTTCTTCAATCTTTCAACACATAACTGCAGAGTGATTAAAATCCGCCGGTAAAATTAAGCAACCCGGAGTGAGTTTGAAACTTTACTCTATTAGCATTTTCGTAAGTTTTTTGTTTGTAATGTATTTCTAAATGAAATAAAATAAAGAGGTTGAGGATAATATTTTTAAGCATCAGTTAGTTTCTTGTATTTTAAGAGGAAATTTGCTGATAGACAAGCGACCGCTGTTTAAGTGGATTTTATTTTATTATTTTAATAAAAAGAAGGAGATTATGATGGAAATCAAGTCAAAATTAGTTGGTAAAGTTGGTAAAATCGTCGTATCTGAAGGTTCTGTTGTTAGCGAGGGAGACAAGATTTGCTTCGTGGAAAGCACCAAGTTAACTCAGCCTATCAAATCTAACGTTGCAGGTAAGGTCACTAAGATCTTAGTAAAGCAAGGAGACAAAATAAACGCTGGTGACATCGTTTGTAATGTCGAAGAAGCATCCGTTGGTAAATCCGATAAAAAAGTTACATTAACATCTAGCTTTGTTGGTAAAGTCGGTAAGCTCAACGTTTCCGTAGGAGACAAGATTGAAGTTGGAGATGTCTTTTTCAAAGTTGAAAACGGCAAGTTAACTCAACCTTTTAAATCCACAGAAGCTGGAACAGTAGAAAAGATACTCGTCAAGGAAGGCGACGACATAAAGACAAAGGACGAACTAGTCGTTATAAACGTCGATGGCGGAGATGATTCCTTTGAATCAACTTTAAAATTCGACCTTAAATCCACAGTTCCTATTCTCACAGTTGGTAAAGTAAACGCAAGCGTTGGCGATGTGGTCAACGAGGGCGATATTATATTAAAGGTTGAAGCGGGTAAGTTATCCGAACCTGTCAAAGCGAAAGAAACTTGTAAAATCGTCAGATTTTTAGTAAAGGAAGGCGATACAGTTAAAAATGGAGATGCCTTTGCTGAAGTTGCAAAAGCATCAGCTAAAAAAGCCCCTAAAAAGGCCGTTGAAAGAGGCGAAATCAAGTGTGATCTCGCTATTCTTGGCTCAGGTCCTGGCGGATACCAGGCAGCCATTTATGCCGCTAAGCAAAATTTAAATGTCGTAGTAATAGAAAAGGGCCACCTTGGTGGAACTTGTTTGAACGTAGGTTGTATTCCTACAAAATCTCTAATTCACTGCGCCGACGTCTACAGAGACTCGATTACCAGTGAGGACTTCGGTGTCACTAATAGAAGCACATCGTACAGTCTTAAAGGTATGGTTGCTCATAAAGATGCTGTTGTTTCTGAACTCAGAAATGGTGTCGGTACCCTGTTTGAACACGGCGGTATCACTCTAGTAAGAGGTAAAGGCGAATTCGTCGATGCCAATACAATCAAAGTTGCCGGTGAAGAAAACGCAGTAGTGAAGTTTGACAAATGTATCATTGCAACCGGTTCCTCTATCGCAAAGTTACCTATTGAAGGTATCGATTTAGATTGCGTTTGGGATTCGGATAAAGTTTTATCCAACACAGAGGAATTCGATTCAATCACAATCGTCGGTGGCGGCGTCATCGGTATGGAATTTGCCTCGATCTTCTCCACTCTTGGAAAGACTGTTAACGTCGTTGAATTCTTACCTGAGATTTTAGCGGTTGTTGACGACGATATGATCGAAGTAGTTAAGAGCAACATACAAGTTAATTACTTCTTGAATTCCGGCGTTAAGAAGATAGAAAAGAAAGATGGCAAAGCCATCGTTACATACGAACACGAGGGAAAACTCAGCAGTCTAGAATCCGACAAAGTCCTAGTTGCTGTCGGTAGACACGCAAATATCAAGGGTATAAACCTCGAAGCTGCGGGAGTTGAACTCGACGAGCGCGGTCGCGCTATTAAGATAGACGATTACTTAAAGACAAATGTGAGCAATATATACGCTATCGGTGATGTCACCGCTAAATTGCAATTGGCTCACGTCGCTTCCAATCAAGGATTTTGCGCTGTCGACAACATTTTAGGAAACAAGAGAAAGATGGATTACATCAACGTACCTTCCGTTATCTTTACTCACCCTGAAATTGCTACGATAGGTTGGTCTGAAAAAATGTTGATTAAGGAAGGCGTAAAATACACAGTTAAGAAAGCTCCTTTCCTATCAAATGGTAAAGCTCTCTCAATGGGTGCTACTCAAGGTTTCGTAAAACTGATTCAAGACGATAAAACAAAGAAGGTAATCGGCGGTGCAATAATCGGTGCCGACGCTGGTAACTTGATTGCAACTCTAACCGTACAAATCAGCAATAACATCGATGCTAACGACGTTGCTCAAACAGTGTTTGCTCACCCGACTTTAGCTGAAGTTGTAAATGATGCTGAACGCGGATTCGGACACGGATCCATTCACGGACTCGATGAATAAATTCGTAACAACTACTACCAATAATCCATCCGTAAACTTAGCTCTTGAAGAGACCTTCTTCAATGAGCTTTCTTCGGATGTTATTGTTTACATGTGGCAAAATAAAAATACGATAGTAATTGGAAACAATCAAAATTCCTTTTTGGAATGCAATATTCCTGCTTGCAAGCAGGATAAAGTAAAGATAGTTAGAAGAATGACAGGCGGTGGAGCAGTATTTCACGATATGGGAAACCTCAACTTCACTTTTGTCTTCAACACCGATCAATACAAGATAGATACGTTCTTAAATATCATCGTCAAATCTTTGAACGACTTGGGAATATCCAATGTTGAGTCGCAGAGAAACGATCTGATTGTAAACGGAAAGAAATTCTCCGGACACGCTTACTATTTAGAGGATAACCGATTTCTCTTTCACGGTACCCTGCTCATCAACTCAGATTTGAACAAACTGACTAAGTACCTTACTCCTTCCGTTACTAAATTGAAGAATAAAGGCATAGATTCAGTCAGAAAACGCGTCGTAAATCTTTCGGAAATAACGGACGTCAGCATTCAGTCTATGATCGATCAGATTCGAATCAACTGCAAGGCTGTATTTCCCGATATGAAAGAAGAATCTTACGATAACTCATACACTTCAAAACTATCTGAAAAATACTCGGATCTAAAACTTCTGACCAAGGGAAACCCTCACGGTCAACTGAGATTGGATATAAAAACCTCTTTAGGTAACTTCTCTCTCTTGGTTTCTACCAACGAGGATTTGATTACCGGAATCGAGATATATTCCGATGCCTTAAAGAGACTGGACTACACTAAATTCATCGCTGAACACATCGACCAACCTTACGATGAAACGAAGCTAAAAGACGACTTTGAAAAGTCATTTAACTGTTAAATCAAGCATAGGATACTTGTCAAAGCGATTCGAAACTATCGATTTTAAATGGAATTGTGAAAAATATTTTATCGGTATAAAACACAGTAAATAAGCCGTCAAATACGTGAAAAATAACAGTATTTACAATTGTGTTAATTATGTTAAAAAACTCAGTGTTTATGGACACTTTTAAAAATTGTGTTAATAAATTTAATTGATTTAATTGACCATTTATTATAAAATTAATTTATAAGGGCTTACAACAGCTCAAAAGGAGGAAGTTTATGGCAGAAAAGATCGATGCTAGAGCATTGCTCAATGAATTCGTTGGTGGTATTGGTGCTTACGCAGAAGCAGGACATAAAGAGAATGTCGATGCTTTCATGGGTTTATTAGGTACTAATGGTAAAGCAGGAGCCTTAGACGCAAAAACAAAGGAACTCATTCAATTAGCAATCGGTGTTCAAATCAGATGTGTATATTGCATCGTATTTCACACCTTCAACGCTTATAAAGCAGGAGCAACTAAAGCTGAAATTCTCGATGTAGTAGGTTGTGCAGTTAATATGGGCGCTGGTCCTTCATTAGCTTACTCAGTCACTTATTTATTAGCAGCTGCTAATGAATTCGAACACGATTTTGACAAATAGTCTCTAGTAGATTAAATATAAGATAAATTTTAACAGAGGTCAGCGCTTCGGCGTTGGCCTTTTTTTTGTTCCCTTTCGCTTTTTTACGGCGTAAAAAAAGGAAGTTCACTCTTCAGCAAACTTCCAGATATTTAAGATTGATTAAGCAACTAAGAAAGCAAGATAACCCTTGTAAGCTTCGTACAAATCAGCCTTGGAAATAATTTCCATAGGAGCGTGCATGTTGAGAACAGGAATACCTGCATCTATGACGTTCATATTGTAATTTCCTAAGATGTAAGCGATTGTGCCACCACCGCCTTGGTCAACTTTACCAAGTTCGGAGTTTTGCCAGCAAACGTCAGCGCTGTCTAATACTTTTCTGATAAATGCGTAGTATTCAGGATTCGAATCGTTCGAACCAGATTTACCGCGAGAACCAGTGTACTTGTTGATAACAAGACCGTTAGCAAAGAATGCAGCGTTCTTTTTATCCGAAACGCTTAGATACAAAGGATCAACACCCGCAGATACGTCAGATGAGAGCATCTTGGAGTTTTCCAATGTCTTTCTTGCGACGTATAAGGGAGAGTTTTTACCAAGTATTTCAGCTACTTTAGCAATTGTGTTTTCAAAGAATAAGGACTGAGCACCTGTGGCACCAACCGATCCTATTTCTTCTTTATCTACCAAGCAGCAGCAAGATGTATATTCGACATCTTTAGTATCCAACAGAGCGATAAGAGAGGT
>Ga0172377_10004601_pt1 | contig 14173 bp, 13 predicted proteins | sample Pumphouse3metaG_FD_119749 | JGI IMG/M metagenome (GOLD analysis project Ga0172377, IMG submission 119749) | Leachate microbial communities from a municipal landfill in Southern Ontario, Canada - Pumphouse #3 metaG | ecosystem: Engineered > Solid waste > Landfill > Unclassified | place: Canada... | reverse complement strand
TTTCTTATTTGAATGATTCAAGAGAGGAAGTGATAAATGAGTCTCTCTGGTTTACTCCATTTCAAATCTACGGTGAGCATTTCGGAGCTGTTTCGGTTCTAGACAAAAACATACCTTCATATGCTAAAGCTTGTTTCTTCTCCGATTCTGTTTCCTATGCTGAGTACAAGAATATTCTTAATGCTTTTCAAGGACTGAAGTCGACCGAAAACAAGAATCAAGATATTATTTCTCTTGTTGAATACTCGAAAGAAATCGGTTATATCGGCGGTGCTTTTGTCATTCTTCTTTCATTAGTTTACTTTTTCCTCTTTCTCAGGAATATTGAAGAAGATTTGGATTTTGTGTTTATACATTTCGGCCACCATAAAAGAAGTCGAAGCAGTTATCTTTTCTCTTCGGTCTTTATGCAGCTTATTCCCTGTCTCTTCTCTTTGATTGTATCAGTCCCAGCTGTGTTATATCTTCAGCGTCTTATCAACAGTCCATTTGCAGTAAAACAAAATTTTGCTTCGCTGAGTTTCAACTATAAATTCTTTGTCATTGTATTGATAATTATAGGATCGATAAACATTTTCATGGGATTATTTTCAATTATTGAAAACAATAAAAGGAAGAAAAAAGGAAACTGAGTTCTGAGATTTCAAAAATCAGAGCTACTATAATTCACAGGTTTTAAGATACAGGTCAACAATCGAAGAGACATCATTAATCGTCTTGATAGACAGACGATAATTTGTCTTAGATTCCAGAGAGTGAGAAAAGCCAGGGAAGATATAAGTATTCGGATAAGGAGCCAGCTTAGTTTTGGCACCAGGCAGGAATTGATCTCTGTCTCCGCAGATGATCAAGTCTCGGTCTTCGATCAAAGGCAGGGTCTCATCTAGAGGAGTTATGAATATCTGAAAGATCTTATCGCATTTGATGGACTGTTCATAATCGGCTGCGATGATTGTTCCAATCGATTTTGATAAGAAAACAATCTCGTCATAAGAGTTGAAGTCGATATCTTTAAGATGCTGGCGGCAATATTCAAAAGCAGTATCGATATTTTCGCTTAAGGGGATTTCCTCTGTTGATTCTCTGTTGACATCATAATGCATATATATCATCTCAAAACCATAGCTTTCTATAATACGGGAAGGGAAATATAAAAGTGATCTGTCACAGCTGTATCTTCTTCCTGGAAAGACAACACAAAGCTTTTTCATGTAAGCCTCCTGACGTCTAGTAACTGATAGATAGTTAATAGTATAGTTGAACTAAGGAATTAAGCAAGTTTTCTCTTTCTTGTCTATTTTGTTTTATTTCCACTATAATATAAAAGGAAAAAGGAGACGTTATAGTTTATGGCTAAATTAAAAGGTACGATCTTAATGTCTAAGGACGGTAAGCTTCTTCTTTTATCAGATAATAAGTACTATATCGCTAAGGGAGAAGGCGATAACGGAGACGAATTTGTCTTCGAAGGCAATGATGCTCTTCCGATGCCTTCTTACATGTTTGCAATCGCAGCCATGGAAGAAGAGAATCTCGATGATACTCTCGACTTCATCCAGTCTAAATGGTTCAATAAGGATAAGTAGACGAAACGTATCATATGGCTGGTCAGCTTAAACTGACCAGCTTTTCTTATTATACATATAATAATGTTGCTGTTTTAGATGTTATACTAAATAAACGACTATAACAAAGAGGGTCAATATGTACAGAGTCATTGTTGCCGATGATGAGGAAGCCGTCAGAGACAGACTTATTTCTTTGGTCAACAAACTCAAAGCTGATTTTCAGTTGGTCGGGCAGTTTGAAAACGGCTATGATGCCTTGGAAGGCATTGAACAGCTTCAGCCTGATTTGCTCATAACTGATATCAAGATGCCCTATATCGACGGCATCGAGCTTATCAAACAGGCAAAACTTGAAGTTCCTCTGATGCAGACCATCATCATCTCCGGCTATGATTCTTTTGATTATGCAAAGCAGGCTATCGACTTGAAAGTCATCGGCTATATCACTAAGCCCATCAGTTTCGATGAACTTAAAGAAGCCATGTATAAAGCCAAGACTGAATTGGATCAGGTTCTTTCTATCGACAAGAACATCGAATCTCTTCAGGAACAGGCGAAGACTAATCTCTCTCTTTTGCAGGAAAACGATCTCTGTAAGCTTCTGTCTTTGAAAGATGTTCCTGATAACTTCCGAAAGAAACTTGAAATCGATCAGATCAACATCAATGAGAAATACTGTGTGTTGGGTATTTTCGATTTTGATGAGGAATTCGATAAAATCGGCTATGAGACAAGCGAGGTCGTCAATATCTATCTTCATCGTTATTTATATGATGAATTTGATGAACAGTATTCTATCTATGTCTTCAACAGAAGCAACCAGGTTCTTTTTCTGGCCCTGAGTCAAAAACCCATCGACAAAGATTCTATGGAAGAGTCTTTGGCTTCCATCTTGTCGAAAATCAACAAGGTCTGCCATATTTCCCTATCAGCCGCCATCAGTGATTTCTCCAGTGAGAAAGAACATAATTTCCGTAAACTGTTCCGCCATGCCCTGAGAACTCTTGAATACCGAACTGTCATCGGCAAGAGCACTGTTCTTTTCTTCGACGATATTCAGAAAGAGGAAGTCAGTATCGGAAAGATTGACGACAATGAATTCAAGACTGTCACTTATGATCTTTCTTACGGATATATCAAAGACTGCAAGGATCATATCAAGAGCATGCTGACTAAGATTGCCAGTCCTGAATATGCGGATTCTTATTTGTATATTATCAGCAGTATCACCAATTCTCTTCTGAAGTCCTGCACGAATTTCAAAGATCTCTATAAGAACTTTATGAACAACAACGAGATCTTTCAGACTGTTTATGAATGCAAAAGCGTCGATAAACTCAATGATTTCTTCAATTCCCTCATCGACAGCATCTATGCTGTCAATGAAGAGACCAGAAACAGCGGCGTCGAATCGGGACTGAAGCAGACTTTAGCCTATATCGACGCTCATTATGCTGATCAGAATCTTTCTTTGGAGGCTCTGTCAAAAGCTTTATGCTACAGCGTCTCCTATCTGTCTTTGCTCTTGAAAAACGACAACAAGACTTTTACCAAGTATGTGATGTCAGTCAGAATGGAACACGCCAAAGAGCTTTTGGCTAATCCAAACAATAAGATAGTCACAGTCTCGGAGGCTGTCGGATATAGCGATCCTTATTATTTCTCTCATTGCTTTAAGAAGTATGTTGGGGTAAGTCCAGTTGAATACCGCAAAAAATAAAAGAAAATTCACTAATTCGATGGGCTTCCAGATGATCTCCTGGTCTTTGGCTGTTTTTGTCTTGTTCTCGATTGTGGTTCTGATCATCGAAATCTTTGTCTATTCCAGTTACGCCAACCAGAATTCGACCACTCAGAACACAGTTTTGACTGAACAGGTTCTCTACAATTATGAAAAGTATTTTGAGAACATCAGCACGATAAGCAATCAGATTCAGGACCGCGTCTACAGCAATGATGATCTGGTATCTGATAACGAGGAAAAGAAAGAAGACGGACAGTTCTTTGACAATATCATCGCTATCAAGCGGGAGATAAACAGCATCAGGGTCTACAGTCTTTCTACTGGCAGTCTTCTGGCCAAAGACAGCCAAAGCATCAATGATTCTGTCGATGTCAATAATCCCGACGAGTGGTTCACCTCGGCTAAGACCAATACTCTGATCGACAACTTCTCAGCTGTCACCTATAGCGGAGAATCCTATCATATCGTTCTGTCAAGATATGCTGAAAGCAACAAAGGACAGCTAGACTGCATAGTCAGGATGGATCTTGATTTCACCTCTATTGTCAACTCCATTTATGAGGTGGATTTTGGTACCGGCGGTCATATCATCATCTACGATAAGAATTACAGTCTTGTCTATACATCCTCTAATGAATATTCTGACAGCGAAAAAGCCCTTCTCAAAGAGAACGTCTTAGGTACTAAGAGCGTCACTATCGACAAACATGACTTTGTCTTGACTCAGTATACGATTTCACATACGACCTGGAGAGTCGCTCTTTTCTCAAACGTCGATGCCGTCAGAGCGACCAATACGACTTTCATCATCATCACCGCCATTGTCTGTCTGGCCTCCTGTGTGGCTTTCTCTTTCATCTTAGTATTATTGGCCAGTACTGTCACTCGTCCCTTGAATGATCTTCAGGAGGCGATGGACGCTGTCCGAGACAGCGACTATCTGAAATATGTCCCGACTAAGATCAAGGGCTCCAACGAAGTCGAGGAACTCAATGAGTCTTATGACGGCATGATGAAACAGATCAAGAAACTGATGAGCAATGTTGTCGAAGAGCAGAACAATCAGAGAAAATCGGAGTTTAAGGCTCTCACCAATCAGATCAATCCTCATTTCTTATACAACACTCTTGATTCCATCATCTATCTTATCGATGAGGGAAAGAACGAGGATGCTCAGACGATGGTTTTGGCTCTGTCAAAGTTTTTCCGTATATCTATCTCCAAAGGAAAGACTATCATTCCCTTGAGAGATGAAATTGAGCATATCAAGAACTATCTGATTATTCAGAAGATGAGATACAAGGACTCTTTCAGTTATCAGATTGAGGCTGAACCTCTCTGCCTCGATTTCCAGGTCATCAAGCTCATTCTTCAGCCGATTGTCGAAAATGCCATCTATCACGGCCTTCATGAGAAGGAGTCAGGTATCATCAGAGTCATCTGTTATCAGGAAGGTGATTTCCTGAAACTGTCTGTCAAGGATAACGGGCTTGGCATCACTCAGAATAAGATCGATGAGATCAGACAGTCATTTGATGATCCTGAGGTCTATAACGGTGTCGGTCTCAAGAACGTCTATCAGAGACTGAAGATCTACTATGGACCTAAAGCTGATGTCCTGATTGAAAGCGTCTTGGATGAAGGAACGACAATAACTTTGGTCATTCCTTTAAGAGGTGGATTAAATGACCAAAAATAAATTACTGATTATCTGTTCCTCTCTGTCAGTCCTTCTTTCAGGCTGCAAACAGGTACAGAAGAAAATAGGTATCTTCCTCTATAACTCTAACGACACTTTCATCACTGAACTGAATTCCTATCTGACTGAGAAACTTAAAATTTCTTATGATTATAAGGTGTTTGATGCTCAGGAGTCACAGGTCAGTCAGAATGAACAGCTGCTTTCTGTTCTCAGAGAAGACTATTCCTGTCTTCTCATCAATACGGTTGACCGTCTGGCCTCAAGTGCCATCATTGAGAAGTGCTCGGCTAAAAATCTTCCTCTTATATTCTTTAACCGAGAACCTCTTTCCGAAGACATTCAAGGCAAAGAAGACATCTATTATGTCGGGACCAGCGCCAGTATCGCCGGCGAATATCAGGCTGAGATGGCCTTTGACTTGTTTGTGAAGAACAAGGCTCTTGATCCTGTCTACGATAGAAATAAGGACGGACGTATTCAGACTGTTGTCATCAAAGGCGAAAAGGGACATCAGGATGCGGAACAGAGAACAAAATCATCGACAAACAGACTCCGTGATCTATTGATTTCGGCCTTAGGGGATAACGGAGAAGACCGATTGGAGATTCTTTCAGTCGAGTCTGCTGACTGGATGAGATCCAAAGGTCAGAATGTGATGAAGAACATGTATACGGAATACGGAGACAAGATTGAATTAGTCTTGTCAAATAATGACGATATGGCGGTAGGTGCTATCGATTATCTGCTTGGAAATGAAAAATATATGGAACAGATAAGCAGTAAAACTCGCGTTTTTCTGCCTATTTTCGGTGTTGATGCCACAGACGTTGGAAGGGGTGCCATCGCCAATGGCTATTTGGCCGGAACGGTCCTAAATGACGCTGACGGTCAGGCTTCTGCCATCTCCGCTTTAGTCGATTATGAGCTTGGAAATAAGGATTTATCGGATTTTCCTTATGAATTCACTGATGGAAACCGTATTTACATCGACGAAAGAAAATTAACAAAAGACACTCTTTAACGGTTATTGGATATTTTTACATTAAGACTAGAGAATTATCAATGTTTTTTTGCAACCGCTTACATCTATAATGGTTACAAACGAACTGGAAGAACTGTGAAATATTCGTCAGAAAGAAACACAGCTCATCTGGCTAGTAATGGAATAAGGGGGAACAAAAATGAAAAAGAATCTGATTCCATTAGGTGTGTTGGCCTTCGTAGGTTTAGCTGTGACTTCTTGCGGCGGTGCTGCTACTTGGTCTTGGGAAAATGCCAAGGCTGATAAGGCTCTTAAGTATTGCTTGCTCATCGGCCAGATCGACCACAATGACTCTGCTGCCCGTACTGCCGGTATCCGTGACGCTCTGACAACCAGACCTGCCACTCATGCCACCAATGCAAATACTGAGACTCCTGTACAGGGCAAGCTCACTATTGGCGGAGTAGAATATGAAGTCGATGAACTTGAACATGCTGAACAGAAATCAACTGCCGGTGCAACTTGGGATAAGCAGACTGCCAACGCTTCTGCTCAGACTTGGCTGAACAAGCACAATGATATTGATTTCTTCGTTTCTAATAACGATGGTATGGCTGAAGGTGCTATCGGTGCCTCCAACTGGGTCAGCGGATTACCGATTTTCGGTTATGATTCCAATGCTTCCACTCTTCAGTTCATCAAGGATGGAAAGATCATGGGAACCATCAACCAGAACGCTTCTGCTCAGGCTGCCGGTATCTATATGTTAGCCAGAAACTGCATTGATGGAGTTGCTGCTGCCGATAGAACCGTCAAGGGTTTCACTGCCGCCTCTGCAAATGGCTATGGACAGATTTCTTCCAACTATACCTATAATGCTACCAATAAGTCCATGTTGGTTGATAACTTCAAGGTTACTTCCGACAACGTCGATAAGTATCTTGGAAAGACTCCTGCTGATTTACTTGATACCAAGGTTACCAAAGGAACAACTGCTACTAAGAAGGTCTGGCATTCATACTACAGTGATCAGGATAACTTCCTCAACGAGAATATGAAGCCTTTGTTCAAGCTCTATAAGGACAAATTCAATCTCGATGTCACTGAGGCTTTCGGTGATGGCAACGATGAAGGCAAGGAACTCAATGCCCTTAAGGCTACTGATGCCAATGCCTTTGACTGCTATATCATCAATATGACTAAGACCACCAATGCCAAGACTTATCTTGATGAAATCTATACCAAGAGCGGTGATGTACCGGTCATCTTCTGGAATAGACAGGCAACAGTTGCTGATGGAACTGTCGATTCTGCCGTCATGGCCGATTCCAGATTCACCAAGGGTGTCTACTATGTCGGCTTCGATGCCATCCAGGGTGGTACTCTCCAGGGTCAGATGATCGTCGACTATTTCAAGGCTCTTAAGTAAACCGTCTTTGCTGTAAAGAAAAGAATAACATCGGACCTGTTTCTTACGGGTCCGATGCTGTCTTTTTTATAGAAAGGGGAAAACTAATGCCAGACAATAAATACATCCTTGAAATATCCGGTTTATCCAAATCATTCGGCAGAAACCAAGTTCTTAAAGACATTAATCTTAAAGTCAGACCGGGTACTATTCTTGGTCTTATGGGTGAAAATGGTGCAGGAAAATCAACGATGATGAAATGCCTCTTTGGCATCTACTCACGTGATGGCGGCAACATCAAACTTGATGGCTTAGATATTAACTTCACTTCTCCAAAGGAAGCTTTGGAACACGGTATAGCCATGGTTCATCAGGAACTGAACCAATGCTTGGATCGGACAATTCAGGACAATATGTTCTTAGGCAGATATATTACAAAAGGCGGAATCATTGATGAATCTGCCATGTATTATAAATGTCTGAGCATTTTTAATGAGTTAGGTATGAACTTCAATCCTAGGACGATCATGAGAACGATGTCTGTTTCTCAGCGTCAGATGGTTGAAATTGCCAAAGCTGTCTCTTACAACTCTAAAGTCATTGTCTTAGACGAACCCACTTCTTCTCTTTCTGAAAGAGAAGTTGTGAAGCTATTCAGTATTATTAGAAATCTGAAGGCTAAAAAGAACATCAGTTTTGTTTTCATCTCACATAAGATGGATGAAATATTTGATCTCTGTGACGATGTAGTCATTTTGCGTGATGGTGCTGTCACTTTGGATAAACCTGTCAAGAACACCAATCTTGATGAACTTGTCGTCGCTATGGTCGGCAGATCTCTTGATTCAAGATTCCCGCCTATGACCAATAAGCCCGGTGAAGTTGTCTACCAGGTACGAAATCTCTGCACTAAATACAAACCTTTCCTGAAAAATATCAGTTTTGACCTTAAAAAGGGTGAAATTCTTGGTGTTTATGGATTGGTCGGTGCTGGAAGAAGCGAACTTCTCGAGTCTCTGTTTGGCGTCAGAACCATTGCCGAAGGTGAAATCTTCTATCGTGGAAAACGAATTTTATTCACTTCGCCTATTCAGGCGATGCAGGCTAACTTCGCCTTCCTAACTGAAGAAAGAAAAGTCACTGGTTTATTCGGTACTGGCGATTTAGTCTTCAATACCTGCATCACTAATCTCGATAAGTATATGGATTTTGGATTCTATGTCGACAATGCCAAGATGCGTGCCGCCGCTGATAAGGAAATCAAACAGATGCATGTCAAATGCATGAGTGCAAATGATAAGATCCTTTCTCTCTCTGGCGGTAATCAGCAAAAAGTAATCATCGGAAAATGGATGGAAAGACAACCTGATATTTTCCTGATGGATGAACCTACCCGTGGTATTGATATCATGGCAAAGTATCAGATTTACGAGCTCATGGTCAAATTGGCTTCGGAAGGAAAATCAATCATCATGGTTTCTTCGGAAATGCCGGAAATCTTGGGTATCACCGATCGAATCGTCGTCATGTCCAACTATCATATGGCCGGTGTCGTCAATACTAAAGATACTAACCAAGAAGAACTGCTTAAGTTATGCGCCAAATACTTATAGAGGAGATAGAAAATGGAACAAGATAATAAAGCCGTTGTCACGACGGATAAACAGGATAGTCCGTATGTATCCAATCCTGCTTTTGAAGACTATCTAAAACAGCTTAATGAACTTAGAGCTGACGGTGAGAACAAAGCTATCGCCTTAACTAACGAAATTCAGGATCTCAAGCTCAATAAGCAGATTGAAAAAGAAGTTCGAGACGATGCAATCGCCACAGATAAGGCCGCTCTTGAAATAGCCAAAGAAGAGCGTTCTAAGAAAAAAGATCAGGTTCATGAAATCATCCAGAAAGCTATCGAGGAATCAAACACTCAGTTCAAACCATATTTCGATGAACTCTGCGTTAGCGAAAAGGCCCACATTCAGGAAGCCAAAGAAGAGTATGCTTCTGCAATTGCCGGTTACAAAGACAAACATCAGAAACGTTTAGCCATCATCAACAATATGAATGCCGCTGATAAATCAGCCGGCACTGATATTGAGAAGCAGAAGAAGATTGAGACTAAGGCTGAAAACATCGCCTATAAATCCCATATTCATGAAGCGACGATTGACCGTGATACAAAGATAACCAGTGCCAAAGATGCCAAATACAATGCCTTCATGGAAAAGTACGGCTATGCTACCAAGGTCAGAAACAACAAACACTCGATACTTGAGAGCATCGAATACAAGTGGCAGCATTATCAGAATACCTTCAATGTCCGTGACTATTTGCTGAGAAATGCTCTTTACTTCGTTGTCATCGCTCTGTTCATCGTCTTCATCATCATTTCCAAAGGCAACCTGCTTTCTGGAAACAACATCATCGGTATTCTCTCCCAGGCATCACCGAAGCTCTTCTACTCCTTGGGTGTCGCCGGTCTGATCCTTATCGCCGGTACCGACTTGTCAATCGGCCGTATGACTGGATTAGGATTGAGTATCTGCTGTCTGATTCTCTCTGATAATACTTACGCTGATAAATTCGGCAACACGTGGTTTAATCTTACTTCTGGCCCTTGGGGACTTAGAATCTGCTTAGCCATCTTCTTATCAATTCTCTTATGCGTCCTCTTCTCAGCCATTGCCGGATTCTTCACTGCCAAATTCAAGATGCATCCGTTCATCACCACTCTTTCCACTCAGTTATTGATGTTTGGCCTTGTCGAAGTCTTCTTCTCCAATATCTCTTCCTTCAATATGAATACTACTTTGAAAGCCAACATCATCGGCTATCAGGGCTGGATTTTGATCATCTATGCCGCCATAGCAACGTTGATTGTCTGGTTTATCTGGAACAAGACTAAATTCGGCAAGTACATGTACGCAGTCGGCGGCAACCCGGAAGCTGCTGCTGTCTCAGGTATCAACGTCTTCAAGATCACCATGGGAATCTTCGTCATGGCTGGTGTCCTCTATGGCTTAGGCGGTTTCTTCACCGCTGCTCAGGTCGGAACCGGTAACCCTAACACAGGCTATGGTACTGAACTTGATGCTATCGCAGCATGCGTCATCGGCGGCATCTCCTTCTCAGGCGGTGTCGGAACGATCAAAGGCGCTGTTATCGGAACCATCATTTTCACCGGTATGACTTATTGTCTTACTAACTTAGGTTTTGATCCTAACATTCAGTATATCTTCAAAGGCGCCATCATCATGGCCGCTGTCTGTCTTGACTCTATTAAGTATCTGAAGAAGAAGTAAACGAGAAGCAAAAGAAAGACCGCCTCTGCCCCGAGACGGTCTTTTTTTGTTGTCTGATAATTATCGAACTTATCTTCTGATTTAAAGCTGTTTAACTGATAAGCGTCTTTTTTGCAGCACTGCTTTCTTCAATCTGACGGGCGAGATTTAACGAGTAGCTGATACCAGTCGAGGTGGTTGATTTATCGACGAGAATCACATTCTTTTCGAATCCTAAAAGAACAACTCCGCCGGAGATTATCTTCTTATCGACAGAGGCGTGGAAGGATTGGAAGAGTCTTTTCATGAACATATTGCCGATCTTATAGTTGAATGAGGTGTTGACTCCTTTTTCAATATAGCTGTCAAAGACGGTGATGCCCTGATTAATTCCGGCAATGACAGTCTGGAAGAGAACAGGGTTTCCAAGAAGAATATCTGTTTTGGCCTGAAGGAAGTTCTCGGTTTCCAAAAGTCCCAGATATCCTTCTTCTTCTTTCAGTCTTTCGATTATCTCTTTTTCTTTTTTATCGATTGTGATGTTTGAAGGAATGAGGTATTTGAATCCAGGTTTTTCAATTTTTAAAACGGCACTGCAATAGAACTTTAAGGCATTAAGATAATAGAGGTAGTCATCGATTGTCGGATTCATTTTGAATCCCAGATCTCCGATGACTGTCTTTTTTGATGTGTAGGCATTGGCAAAGAGGGTTATATATAACTGAGAATCCGAAGATTTCTTTAAGCAGTTCTTGCAGGCTGAGGCAATTTCGTCTTTGTCGGTGAAGGTGACATAGGAATCGATCTTGCTTTCAGGATTTCTTAACAGGGAAAAGGCAATCTTCTGTGTCTTTCCTTTTAGAAACTCAGTGCTGTCATCTAGTTCTCTGTCATAGGTATCTACGTTGATCAGTTCGATGTTGCTTTCGTTTTTGATAGTCAGAAGATTATTGATATCGCCGATTACAACGACTGATGAATTCTTGTTTTTTGATAAGAAAAATTTTATTCCCTGAACGGCTTTGGAAGAGTCTTTTTCTAAAGCGGAAACATCAATTAAGATTTTTGACATTTTTATCATCTCCTATAGATAATAGTATAAGTTTTTAATGCTTATTTTACCATTGATATGGCTGTTTTCTGCGTGAATTCTCTTCTTATCCGGTTGTCTATTCTATGCTATATGAATTATAATCTTAGTATGAAAAAAGCACACTTGTTATTAGCTTTGAGCGCAATGATCATCCCTGCCTTTTTATCATCCTGCAAGAGCGCCTCAGCCTCATCTCAATACCCGTTATATGAAGGAACAGATCAGCCTTTGACCTATAAGACCACTGAGGCCTTTATCAGCACTTATGATAATGGAAGCAACTTCAATCCCGTTGGCATCGAAGTTTATTTTAAGGATGCTAAACTGACCTCAGATCAGTATTTCTTTGTTTCTGTCGCTGCCAATCCTGAAAACTCCAAGATAACAACTGAAGCCACTTTCAGTTCTTCAAAGCCGACAGAAGAAGTATCTTTCTATGCCGCTTATCATGACGATACTACGATGTATGTGACCTCAGCAATCACTGTCACTGTCAAGAATTCGCAGGCTGCCAGCCCCTGGCTGGTATATACAGTCACTGGCATCGCCTTAGTCGGATTGGCCTTAGTCACTACTTTAGGTATGCGTGCCAAACAGAAGAAGAGCCAGGAAAACACTGAAGAAGGAAACAAGTAACATGAAATTCAATTTAAAAGAACATCCGATGATATTCTTAGTTCTGATGTCAGTTTTGATGTTGATTGTTTCTTTGTATTTAGGTGTCACTTATCACTTCAACATGTATTCTGTTATCGCCATTGTCATATCTGGTTTGGGAACTGTCTGTCTTTTAGGCTATACCATTTATGATCTTGTTGATTTTCTGAAGAAAAAAGAACAATATGACAAATCACAGCATAATAATGATCAGGATAAAACTGATCATTATGAGGATGATAAATGAATGAAGAAGAGATAAGGTCTTTTCTTTCTTCTTTTCCTGATGGTTGGGATGAATTGCTGAAAGACGAAAAGAACAAGACTTATTATCAGAATCTTCTTCTTTCGGTATCAGAGAAATACCTGACTGAGAAAGTCTATCCTCCTTATGAAAAGGTCTTTTCGGCTTTTTCCTATACCTCAGTCGATGATATCAAATGCGTTATCATCGGTCAGGATCCCTACTTCAATGAGGGACAGGCTAATGGATTGGCGTTTTCTGTCAATAAGGGAGTTAGACTTCCTCCTTCCCTGCTCAACATCTACAAAGAACTGTTTAATGAATATTCTTATCCGATTCCTAAAAATGGATCTCTGGAATCCTGGGCCCGACAGGGTGTTCTTTTATTGAATTCTTCGTTGACTGTCAAAGAAGGTGAACCTAACAGCCATTCAAAATTGGGCTGGGAGACTTTCACTGACGATGTCATAAAGATTATCGATTCTTTGGACAGACCCATTGTCTATCTTCTCTGTGGAAACTATGCTTTTAAGAAGAGTTCACTGATTAAAAGCAGGAAAGCTTTTATCATTCACACTGCTCATCCTTCTCCTTTGTCTGCTTCACGGGGATTCTTTGACAGCAACTGTTTCAAGAGATGTAACGAGTATCTTATTAAGAATGATATTGAACCGATCGACTTTCAGATAAAAGACTGATTTTAAGTCAAAAAAATGATATTTTACAATATGGAATATTGAAGTTTTTATTATACAGAACTACAATATACTAAAGAGGAAATATTAATGACAGTTTTATTACTCGTAAGTGTTCTGGCAGTGTCTTTTTCCTATACTCCAGGATCTTCTGAGTTTTGCCTATTAACGAGTAATGAAGTACTTTCTCAGAGTCATTATGATGGTGTTTCAAATCATTCTTCTTTGCTGAACGGCTTTGAAAACATCAATCTATGAAAATGTCATCTTCTATCATATTATCTGATTTTTCATTGCTTCAAGGCAAAAAGAAACTTCTGATTTCATCAAGTCTTTGTTTAAATGAAACCGGCCTTTATTATCTGACTGGTCCAAATGGTTCTGGAAAAACCACTCTTTTATCTGCTCTTTCCGGAAGACATTCATTTAAAGGATCATATGTCTGTCAGTCTAAAACGGTAGATGAGAATTCTAATGGAAAGTCACTGCCTGATGTTGGGCTTGTATTATCAGATTCTCCTTTGATCGGTAATCTTTCAGTCAAAGACAATATTCTCTTTCTCTATAAGGACAAAGACAAAAATAAACTCGATAAAATATTGGAAGAACTTGATCTTACTTCAGTAAAAGACTCCAAAGTCAAACATCTGTCTGAAGGGGAGAAAAGAAGAACTCAGTTAGGCATTGAATTGTTCAGCGAAAAGAAGATTATCTTAATTGATGAACCCACTGCTTCTTTGGATGAGAATAATTCAAAAAAGATTATTCAGATAATCAGAGAATTGTCTAAAACAAGGCT